>Ga0137308_100578_pt1 | contig 55619 bp, 44 predicted proteins | sample Inofrocosms_June_FD_97181 | JGI IMG/M metagenome (GOLD analysis project Ga0137308, IMG submission 97181) | Mouse cecal microbial communities from Vienna, Austria - N-Acetylneuraminic and N-Acetylglucosamine D2O microcosms_June | ecosystem: Host-associated > Mammals > Digestive system > Large... | reverse complement strand
GACATCTGTTTCACCACGAAAATTATCTATGGAACGCATTGCCTTAAAAAAAGTTTCGCTTGTGATTTCTTCTGCAATACTTTCGTCTTTTGACAGCTTTTTGAGAAAAAGAAATACATCATTAAAGTATTTTATATAAATCTTCTCAAATTCTTCTTCGAAACCTGCCACTTTCTCACCTCCTACTCACTTATAAGACTTCGCATTTCAAAAAATCTTACAAGTTTTTTGAACTATTTTTCTTTTTCTTTTTTCGTGCATCGTCTGGCTTAAAAGTATTTTGCGGAATAAGCCACACACGATTTAACCGCCGGAGTAATATTTAAGGCTCCCTCAACATGGTTTTCCTTGCAAAGCCGTTGTACCCACCTAAGCGATACATTCCATTTTTCTGCGGCTTCCTGTGGTGTCATAACGATGGACACCCTTGGTCTTGGCTATATCCTTCCCACTACTAGGGCGGATTAGGGACTTTCACCCATAAAAAAGTGGGCAATCCCACTTCAGCTCCCCTACCCCTCAATCATGAGGGGCTTGGACACTTTGCGCGCCGAGTGCGGTCACACAGTGACATCTTCTATTCGCACGAGTACCCTCGCTTCGCTGGGGCAGACCCTGCGCATATTATTTTTTATCTTATAGGAAAGACACTTTCACGCTTTATCGTGGCAATGTCTTTCCTATAAGATAAAAAACCGCACCCATGTCCTTCCACACAGGCGCGGCAATTGCGTCACTCTTTCTCATATCCATTTCTTTTATACAGTATCAGGAACAGCAGTATGCTGATAACAAGCTCCCCGCCCAGCACTGCCATGTCCAGCGGCTTTACGGCATATGGGACGCCATTGGCAAACCCTTCTGCCATCCCGGTCAGCACCCCGGTAAAAAGGAACCCCGACACCTTGTGGAGCCCTTCGGACAGATTGCCAAATACTGGGACCATCATCAGCACCAGCATCAGGGGGCAGGCAATCAGGTTGGCGCTCATCTGGTTCTTGGCGCAAATGCCTACAATCATCCCAATGACGCAGCTAATCAGGCTTGCAACCGCGCTGACAAAAAAGAATTGCAGCATTGGCACTTGCTCCAGGGGGATCCCGCTAATCAGCAGCACAACGCCATTGATTGCCACAGTCAATACAAAAGGGAACAGGATGCTGCCGATAAAATACTGCCAACCAGTGACAGAGGACGTCATCAGCACGCGCAGGGTATGCTTTTCCTTTTCTTCGGCTATGGCCGTGCCGACCATCAGAAACCCATCCATGCAGATATTCATGGAAATCCCAAGGTTTAATATAAGGGAGGTAAGAATGGGCGGAAGCTCCCCGCCTGTGTTCTTGCCATAAAGGATTTTGCAGGCCAAGACCAGTGCAACTGTCAGGACCGGGCCTACCATAACTGCTGTGTTCCGGCTAATGCAAATCCATTTAATGCGGGCTACCGCTGCTAATTTATTGATATTTTCCATGTTCGTACTCCTTTTACATAATCAGATCGTTTCGTGTTTCCCAGCCTTTACACATTCAGGGAACTTCCCGTCACCTGCAGGAACACGTGCTCCAAGGTAGGCTCGCAGGAATGCAGGCATTGGATCTCGTCTTTTTCCATCCATTCTGAAATTTTTGCAATATTCTCCGGGTTCTGCACAAGGACTGCTTCATGTTTGTTGTTAAGCAGTACCTGGTACCGTTTGTTTTTATTGTATTTCAGGCAAAGCTCCTGCGGGGAGCCGAATTCCACAATTTTTCCCTGATGGAGGAGCGCCACGTTGTCGCACAGCTTGGCAGCTTCTTCCATATTGTGGGTGGTGAGGAAAATGGACATCCCTTCCTGTTTCAAATCCAAAAGCATTTTATGGATGGACACCGCCGTAGATGGGTCAAGGCCGCTGGTTGGCTCATCCAAAAACAAAATCCTTGGCTTATGGAGCACTGCCCTTGCCAATACAAGCCGTTGGGTTTGGCCTTTGGACAGTTTCCCAGCCTGCTTTTTCCGGTGCTCCAAAAGCCCTACCTGCCTTAGCACTTCTTCGGTCCTTGCATTTGGGACGCGCCAGATTTTGGCAAACATGGACAAGTTCTGCCACACGCTCATTTTCTCATAAATGCCGCTGTTGTCAGAAACTACGCCTATTTTTTCATAAATGGAATCGTCGATGTTGGTAGTATCCGCCCCAAGGATTTTCCCTTCCCCGGAAGTCTGCCGGAGCTGCCCGGTAATGATTTTAATTGTGGTGGTCTTCCCTGCGCCAGAAGGGCCTAAGAACCCAAGGATTTCCCCTTTGTGCAATGTGATGCTGATATCCTTTAAGGCCAATTCCGTGCGGTAACGCTTGGAAATATGTGATAATTGAAGCAGTACTTTTTGTTCCATAACTAAACCTTCTTTCTGTGATTTCGTTTGATGGAACTATCTTAGCACAGCATTCTGTCGGAGTGTGGATATGTGCCTGAATGGCAGGAATCAGTGCCCAGATGGAAAAACCCGGGCAGTTACAGACAGGAAACCACCTGTAAGAGCTTGGCCTTGGCATTTCTGGAAAACAGGCATTTTTCCCCATTTTCCATAAGGATTTCCCGGTGTTTTAAATCAAGCTCCCAGATCCGCCCAGTATTGACAAGGTAAGCGCGGTGCACCCGCAGGAACCTGCTGCCTAGCTGCGTTTCCAACTCCTGTATGCTGCCGATAAAGTCAAACCTGTCATATTTCCCATGGAGCTCTATCCGGTGGGTCCGGCCAGTGGTTTCAAAAAACATAATTTCGTCAATTGGGATATGCTTTACCACATCCAAGGCTTTCACTGTGAAATATTCCGTCTGCTCCCCCTGTTCCCTGCCCATGCGTTCGGTAATGGCTGCAAGGCTTTCCCGGATTCCCCCATACATTTTTTCCGGGTTTCCTTTGACGATATAATCCAGCGCCTCCAAATGGTAACGGAAGGTTTCGAATGCCAGGTCGGAAAAAGATGTCACATAAACCAGGAAACCCCTTGCGTCCAGCTTACGGATTTCCTGCCCAAGGGAAAAGCCGTCCATAGGCTCGCCCTTTAATTCCACATCTAAAAAATAAATCCCCCGCCGGGGCGCTGCTTTCACGGCATTTAAAATATCTTCCGGATGCCTGCTGCACAGGGCAACCTCCATATCGTAGCCTTCGATTAGGATTTGTTTTTCCAGATATTCTTTCTGTGCGGCAAGGACAGCGCCCTCGCAAATGTAAATTGGAAGCATTATCCCACTCCTCATTCCTGAATTTTTAATTCCTGTACAAAACATCCATCCTGAATGGCCGTGGAGGGAAAAACATCCTCGTACCGCCTCAGGATATTCCGGTAGCTTGCCAGCCCAATCCCCCGGTCCGTCCCCCTTGTAGAATAGCCCTGCTGCCAGATTTTATGGAAATCCACCTGGGAATACAGCTTATTTTTTACCCGGAAAGTGGTGCAGCCCTCCTGGCAGCTAACCATAATATGTATCCGCGGATGTTCCTTCCCCCGGACCTCGTCCATGGCATTATCAATTAAAATGCCAAGGCACCTGCACAAATCCGTGGCGCGCAGCCTTGTTTTTTCCAACGGGCGCAGCACCTCCAGCCCAAATTCAATCTGGTCCCCGCTGCATTCCTTTATCTTGCCCAGCAAAAGCCCCTTCACCTCCAGCATGTGCACGTTCCCAAGCTGGGTCAGCAGCCGGATTTGCCCGCCAACCTGGACGTCAAAATCCTCAGCCATATCCTGGATAAACTGCTGGACGGACTCCAGGTCCCCTTCCTTGGCCTGCAGGTACATGCCGGACACCATATTTTTATAATCATGGCGGAACCTGCGCATTTCCTGCTGCAGCCCTTCCAATGTTTCAATATAGGCGGCCTGCTGCTGCAGGCTGACTTGCTTAACCTTCATCTGCTTCCGGTGCAGCTCCTCCCTGCCTTCAAAGCTAAGGACCAAAAACATCACCAGAAAAAACATCAGGGAAACCATATCATTGTCCTCCCCTGCCTTCCTGCCCTCATGTACCAGCATATGCAGGATCTGGGACAGGACAGGATACATGCTGATAAAGACAAGGCTGCGCAGGCGGGTCTTATTCCGGTCCACCCATTGCCAGCACATGCCCCCAACGCCGCTTTTATAAAACGCCAGGATCAATGCCGTATGGAACATCGGGGTCAGCAGGTAGGTAAAAAACAGGTAAATGATCCGTTCATGGAAAATTTCCAAATTAAATTCCCCTGACTGGGAAAAAAGCAAGGAAAAACTGCTTGCCAGTTCCTCAATCATCTGGAAAAAAACAGCAGAAACCCAGCTAACCGGAAAGCTTTCCCCATAGAGGAACCACAAATAGCAGGCAGAACCCAGCATGCCCAAATAGTTGAACAGGATTTTCCCCATGCGGTACTTCCATCCAAAGATGCCTGTTTTATAACATATGGTCCCTACGAGGGCAAAAGATACGATATACAGAACCGTAACAGCCAGCACTGTCCATCTGCGTTCCCTAAACTGGTGCAGCCGCCTTCCAAACAGGAGCCTGGAAGCCAAGAGGAGAAAAAATGTGCTGATCGCAACGCCGGCCACATTTGTGCAAAACATATCCCAAAAAACCATAACTTTTCCTGTCCCTTCTGTTGCTTCATAAAAAATTATCTTAATGTCCGGCAAAACCGCACAGGGTCCTTACTTATTTCTGGAACCAAAGGCGGTCAGCACACTAGGCTAACCCCAAAAAGGCCGCCCCCATTTCCCTCAATGTGGCAGCCTTTATACCCCGTATTATTTTCAGGCACGCTCTAGGCACGCAGCATTTCATTGATATTAAATGCTGGCAGAACCACGCATTCCATACCAGGCTGCGCCGTCAGAAGGGATACTTCGCTCCGCAGATATGGCATTAAGATCGCAACTGTGTTCCTTGTTATCAGTGCATTTCTGGTTTCTTCCGGCAGCAGTTCTTCCGCTTCTATGGAAAAGAACCCTGTCAGGCTTATCCCTAAATGATATTCCTCAGGTTTATTGCCCATCAATTCTAATGTAACCTGGTATGAATTTTTGCCCTCCTGCTGCGAAATTGTAGATTGTATTTCCAATTCAAACTCCTTTTCCGAAGAAAACCCAAGGCGTTTAAATTCAATTTTGTCAAATACAACCTTCTCTAACTGCAAAACACTTCGTACCGCTTCTTTTTTTTCCATAATTCCCACCTTTATGCCGCAATGTTATATATTACATCACCGCTCCATGATCCTATGCCTTCCGCCACTTTTAACGTTACCTTTTCCTCACAATATTTCGTATAATTTACATCCTGGGAAACTTCTGGCAGGGTAAACGGCTGTACCACAAAACACCCGACTAAATCAAAACATGTTCCTATCTCCAGATTTAAATGGGACATATCAATATATGGGATCCTACCCCAATATGCCCCCTCTTCCTGGGATTCCTGATCAAATTTTTCCACATATTCTTCCATCTCCCCGGTCAAAGCTTCAAAAAAAGCCACTCACATCTGCGCCTTCGAACAGCCACCAGCACACATGCTGTTTTCCTTTATTTGTATCTTGGGGACCTCCTTCTTTATATACATATCCCACTGCCAATTTTTTATTCGGGTTAGGAAATTTCATTATCTGCTCCACAATTTCTTTCTTTAAAAAACTTGACACCCCATAGAAATGGGGGTCTTTGGAATAGTCCTTTTTCACGCCCCTTGGCATCTTTGGGCGTTTATTCAGTTCAAAATAAGACTTAAAATCATCTGAAGTAATCCCTCTGTTGTCGTCTGCTTTCCGCTCCACTGCCCTGTACACGTATATTTTTCATATCTCCCTATAACACATAGCAAGAAAAAAATCAAGTCTTGACTTTTATTTTTGGATTATAACATAAAATCTCCCGGCAAAACAGACTTGACAAATAAATCCATTTGTGATAACAAAATGGAGGTTCAGTCCCTGCCGGGGCAGACCCCCACCAATTCCCCCAGGCGGATTCTGGTTTCCACCCCTGTGCCTATGTACCCTGCCATCTCCTCAGAGAGTTCCAGCCTGCCTTCTTCCAGCAAAAGGAGTATGGTGGAGCCGCCAAATTCAAAATAGCCTTTCTCCTCCCCCTGGAATACCTGCCCATCCCTTGGGTAATTGCAGATTTTCCCCACCAGCATAGCCCCAATTTCCATCTGGATAACCGTGCCAAACCGCTGGGTCTTTAATTCCGTATATTCCCTGCTGTTTTCCGCATAAACCGGAAAAGCCCCGCAGGCAATGGGGCGGACACAGTGCAGCTTTCCCGGGATAGCCCTGCTGCGCCTTACCACGCCGTCGCTGACATAACAGTAACGGTGGTAATCCTGGGGCGTCAGCCGGAAAATCAGGCAGGTGCCCCCTGCAAACCGCTTAGCCAGCTTCCGGCTTTTTAAAAGTTCTTCCAGACGGTATTCCACATGCTTGATGTGGTAAGATTGTTCCCCGCTGACAGGGTAAATGCTCAGATAGCCGTCGCAGGGGCTGATTAAGTGCTCCGGCGTAATGTCTATCTCCTCTAAGCACCGTTTCCTTGTAAAAAAGCTGTTAAAGGAGCGGTACTTTTTTTCAAACCCTTCCATGTCGATTTTGTGCCGTTTGATAAACAAGGGAACCAGCCACCGGGACAGCCGGGAATCCAAATACGCCCCAGCCGCCTTGGAAAGAAACGGCCTTGTCAGCACTTTCAGCACAAGCCGCCCGGGAATTGTCTGATATAAAAACCTAACGCTCAATGATTCTTTTTTCATACGTCCAACCCAAACCCTAACAATAAAATCGTAAACTCTACTGCTCCTGTAAAAATAATTCCGATTTTCCCTGCCAAATAAGGCTTTTTAATTTTAATTGGCAGAAGAAATGCAGCCGCCATTGTCCCTAATACTGCTGAAAACAGCAAATCCCCACGCAGCATCAGGCGCCTTCCTGCAATAAAGAAGACTGGGAGCACCAAAGCAGCCGATGTCACAGGGAGCCCAAGGTACCATTTCCGGGAGCCTGTTTCCGCCTGCTGCCGCTCCTCCTCCAGCACGTTAAAATACGCTAACCGGATCAAAGTGCACAGCACATAAAAGCTGGCTGCCAGAAATACCAAATGCCCTTTCCCGCCAATCTGGTAGGTAAAAAGCGCAGGCAGCACCCCAAAGCAAATCAGGTCGCTTAAGGAATCGATCTGTATGCCAAACTTCTTCTCCCGGGCATCCCTCTGCTTGGTAGCCGCCACTGCGCCGTCAAACATGTCGCAGATCCCCGCCGCCATCAGGCAGATAATCGTCTGCCGGTAAGCCCCTTCCATGGCAAACGTAATGCCGGTAAACCCTGCCAGCATCCCAAGGTAGGTCAGTACTACCGTGTAATTATAATATCCGCATAACCGCTTTTTTTCTTCCATAATCTCCTCCGCCTTTTCCAAAATCCATTGTTCCTAAAAGTCTTTCCATTTTTCTTAAGTTCCTTAAAGATTAATATCCCATGCCCCCTTCTGCCCCACGCTGCGCCAAAACCTTACACCGCCGCCGAAAACAACATGCTGTACGCCAGAATGCACCACGGCTTCCCTAACAAAATAATGGTTGCAAACTTCCTTGCGCTCATTTTCGTAAGTCCGGTAACATAACAAAAAAAATCATCCGGGAACAGGGGCAGCACCATCCCCAGGAACAGGACTGCCGTATAAGATTTGCTTTCCGCGGCCCATGCGGAAAGCTTTTCGTAACGCTTCCCAGGGAACATTTTGCTGACAAAAGCCCTGCCAAATTTTTTCGCAAGCAGAAATGCCAGGATAGAGCCTGCGGAAATCCCGATAAAGTTGCACCAGAAGCCGCCCATGCAGCCAAAGAGCGCGGCGCCTGCCGCACAGCCTACAAATCCGGGAAGCACCGGCACTACCACCTGCCCTGCCTGGATCATAATCAGGATGATGGGGGCAAGCAGGCCAAACCCTGCCACATACCGCTGCAATGTTTCTACCGAGTGGAACTCGCCGTCCAGATAGCCTTTGAACAGGGCTGCGCAGAGGACTAAGCAGAGCAGCAGAAGGATTGCGTTGAAAAACTTTTGTAATTTTTCCATGTTACTTTCCATAGTTCCTGCATCACTTTCTTTTTCTTTTACGTTTTGGGGATACCTCATTCCGCCCCTTGGGGGACTTAAAAGCCAGCCGGCCCTTCCAAGGGTTCTTTACTATCATACTAGTAAATGCTGTTTTTCGCAATCATATTCTTACATCCACCAAGAAATAACAGTTTTTTATCCCCTGCAGGCTGTAAATGAGGTCTTTACTAGAACAAAGAATAAGGCTGTGCTGGGTGCGCACAGCCTAAGCACAGGGTTACAGGATTGTCCCGCCCCCTATCACAATATTCCCGTCATAAAATACCACTGCCTGCCCGGGCGTAATGGCGCGGACAGGGGCATGGAACTGGCAGAACACCTTATCTTCCCCGGCTTTTTGGATGGTACAGGGCGTCCCTGCATGGTTATAGCGGATTTTGGCTACTGCCTCAAGCTCGCCATCCAAATCCGGGACAGACATAAAGTTCAGCTTGTCCCCATAAAGGGATACCCCACATACTTCCTCATTGCTGCCAAGGACAACCTCGTTGGTGTCCGGACGGATCTCTGACACAAACACAGGGACTCCCATGGCTATTCCAAGCCCCTTGCGCTGTCCGATGGTATAATGGGTAATGCCTTTGTGCCGGCCCAATATTCTGCCATCTTTTGTAACAAAATTCCCCGGCGGCGGCACATTTCCCTTCTGCTCCCGTTCGATAAAGCCGGCATAATCATGGTCTGGGATAAAGCAGATTTCCTGGCTGTCCGGCTTATTTGCAGTGCGCAGCCCAATCTGCACCGCCATGGCGCGGATTTCTTCCTTGGTATAATCCCCCACCGGCATCAGGGTATGGGCAAGCTGATGCTGGGTCAGGTTATAGAGGGCATACGTCTGGTCCTTGTCCTCCGTAGCTGATTTCTGCAGCGCATACCTGCCGTTTGGCAGGCGCCGGATCCTGGCGTAATGGCCGGTGGCGATATAGTCTGCGCCAATTGCCATGCTGCGGCTTAAGAGGGATTCCCATTTCACATACCGGTTACAGGCTATGCAGGGGTTAGGGGTCCGCCCTTTTAAATACTCCGCTACAAAATAGTCTATGACATTTTTCTGGAATTCTTCCCGGAAATTCATCACATAGTAGGGAATCCCAAGCATTGCCGCCACCCGCCTTGCGTCCTCCACCGCAGTCAGGCCGCAGCATCCCCCCTGTTCTTCCATGGCCTGTTCTGGCTCCTGCTGCCAAATCTGCATGGTGACGCCAATAACTTCATAGCCCTGCTCTTTCAGCAGCCATGCGGCCACGGAGGAGTCCACGCCGCCGGACATGCCTACTACAACTTTCTTTTTCCCCATATGGTTTTAGTAATCCTCTTCTTCGTCTTCCTCGCTGATATCATTCTTTGGCTGCTCCAGTCCTTCAATCTTAATGCCGTTTTTCTCTGCATAATCCCAAAGGGCTGCATGGATGGCTTCTTCTGCCAGCAGGGAGCAGTGGACCTTCACTGGAGGAAGCCCGTCTAAAGCTTCCATAACCGCCTTGTTCGTTACCTGCAGGGCCTCCTCTACGGTCTTGCCCTTTACCAGTTCGGTAGCCATGGAACTGGTTGCCACGGCTGCGCCGCAGCCAAACGTCTTGAATTTCACGTCCTGAATGACGCCATCGCCGTCAATGTCAAGGAAAATGCGCATGATATCGCCGCATTTTGCATTCCCTACCGTCCCTACGCCGCTGGCATTTTCGATTTCCCCTACATTCCTTGGGTTCTTAAAATGGTCCATTACCTTTTCACTATACATGGTTCTTCCTCCAAATATTCTTATTTGTATTGATTAGAGCATCAAAAGCACCCTTCTGACACCCTAATCCTGTATCTTAATTGCTATGCTTTTTCATATAATCCTCATAAAGCGGGGACATTTCCCTAAGCTGGCCTACGATTTCCTGAATGGCCCCTACCGTATAGTCAATGTCCTCTTTGGTGGTGTCCTCCCCCAGCGTCAGCCGCAGGGACCCATGGGCAATTTCATGGGGCAGCCCAATAGCAAGGAGCACATGGGAGGGATCCAGGGATCCAGAGGTACATGCAGAACCGGAGGATCCGCAGATGCCCTTCATGTCCAGCATAATCAGCAGGGATTCCCCTTCCACAAACTGGAAGCAGAAATTCACATTGTTGGGAAGGCGGCGCACCCTGTCCCCGTTTACCCGGGTGAAAGGCACTTCCTTCAGCACCCTGTCCATCAGATAATCCCGCAGTTCCTGCTCTTTCCCGGTGCGTTCCTCCATATTTGCCACCGCAAGCTCCACGGCCTTCCCAAAGCCTACGATGCCTGGTACATTTTCCGTTCCTGCCCTGCGCTTGCGCTCCTGTGCGCCCCCATGGAGGAAAGAGCGGATTTTAATGCCCTTCCGGATATAGAGGAACCCAATGCCCTTAGGGCCGTTCAGCTTATGGCCGCTGCTGCTGAGCATGTCGATATTCAGGGCGTCCACGTCGATGGGTACCTGCCCGAATGCCTGTACGGCGTCTGTGTGGAACAGGATGCCGTGCTCCTTTGCAATTTTCCCGATTTCCTCCACCGGCTCTATAGTCCCGATTTCATTATTTGCAAACATAATGGAAATCAGGATGGTGTCGGGCCGGATGGCTCTCTTTAACTCCTCCAGCTTCACCAGGCCAAATTCGTCTACGTCCAAATAAGTGACCTCAAACCCGTTCTGCTCCAGCCACTGGCAGGTATGGAGCACGGCATGGTGCTCAATCTTGCTGGTAATGATATGTTTCCCTTTGCCCTGGTAAGCTTCTGCCGTTGCCTTGATGGCCCAGTTGTCGGCTTCGCTGCCGCCAGCGGTAAAATAAATCTCATTTTCCTTTGCGCCGATGGCGTTTGCAATGGTTTCCCTTGCCTTCGACACTGCTTCCTTGCTCTTTGCGCCGAATTCATAGACGGTTGAGGCATTCCCGTAAAATTCCGTAAAATACGGGAGCATTGCTTCCACCACCTCCGGCGCTGTCTTTGTAGTTGCTGCATTGTCCAAATATATCATTTTTCCCATGTTGATACCCATTCCTTTCCTTTCTCCTAGCCACAGGTTTTCCTGAACATGCGCCTGTGCCGTACATCCCCATTTCCACGCCAAATCCCTGCGCCTAGTCCCGCCGTTTGCTTTCCCTTACTAATTCCCCTATATTAATGCTGTCCACCGTTTCATTGATGCTGTCGTTAATGCGTTTCCAGACAATTTTGCTGACGCACTGGGAGGAACTTGTGCACTGCTGGCTGCTGCCAATCCCCGCACATTCCACCGGGGTAATGTCCCCTTCCAATGCCCGCAGCACATCCCCCACGGAAATTTCTTCCACCGGCCTTGCTACCGTATAGCCGCCGTTGGCTCCACGCACGCTTGTGACAAGCCCTGCTTTTTTCAGCTTTGCCATAAGCTGCTCCAAGTAGCTGACTGAAATTTCCTGCCGCTTGGCAATGCTAACGAGGGAAACTGGCCGTTCTTCCCCCCAGACTGCCAAATCAATAAAGGCCCTCAGACCGTATCTCCCTTTTGTAGATAACTTCAACTTACCACCTCTTATCATAATTCCGAGTATTTTAGTCGGGATTTGCCACAAACGAATAGTACCATGATTTTATTGTGCTGTCAAGTTCCTTTTTTCATTCATTTTTCCCCGCCCTTTTTCATACACTGAACTAATCTTGTATTGCATATTGGAGGCATTATGAATGTAAAATCCCTGCGCAGCCACCCACTGGTGGCCGGGACGCTGCTCCTTACCCTGTCGGGGCTGCTGGCCCGGCTGATTGGCTTTTTCTATAGAATATTCCTTTCCCAGAGGATTGGTGCAGAGGGGATGGGGATTTACCAGCTTACGTTCCCCATCCATGTGCTCACCATTTCCCTGACTTCCTCCGCCATACAGACCGCCATTTCCCGGTTTGTGGCGCAGGCAGCCAGCTCAGGCTGCAACACATCTGATTCGGCCTACTGCCAGAAAAAGTTTTGCAATGAGAAATGCTATTTAACCGCAGGGCTTACCCTTTCCCTGACCCTTGCAGGCTGCTGCACGGTGTTCCTCTACCGGTTTTCCGGTCTGATTGCGGCCCAGTTCCTGGAAGAACCCCGGTGCGCCCCGCTCCTTGAAATCCTTGCCCTTACCATCCCCTTTGCAGCAGTCCACGCCTGCATCAACGGCTATTTCTATGGGCTGAAAAAAACATTTGTGCCTGCGGCATCCCAGCTTCTGGAGCAGGCGGCGCGGGTAGCCAGCGTGTGGCTGTTTTTTGAGATTTCCATGGAAAAACACCAGTCCATCTCCCTAAACCTGATAATTTGGGGCATGGTTGTAGGGGAAATTGCCGCTACCTTATTTTCCGTCAGCTTCCTGCGGCGGAAAAAAAACCGGGGCAGCCGCCTGTTGGCCCTCCGGCAAATTTTCTGCATGTCCCTGCCCTTAAGCGCAAACCGTGTCCTTGTAAACCTGCTGCAAAGCATGGAAGCCGTCATGATTCCCGGGCAATTGCGCCAATATGGCTACTCCCCCTCGGAATCCTTAAGCGTCTACGGCATCCTTACCGGCATGGCGCTTCCTATGGTGCTGTTCCCATCGGTACTGACAAACTCCGTATCCGTAATGCTCCTCCCTGCCATTGCAGAAGCGCAGGAAAAAAAGGATTTCCGCTACATCCTGACGCTGATTAAACGGACCTGCTTTTTTAGCCTGCTCCTTGGGTTCGGGTGCACGATGATGTTTTTGGCCCTTGGGAAATGGATGGGGGGATTCCTCTTTGGAAATGATCTGGCTGGGACATTTATTGTGATTTTAGGCTGGATTTGCCCATTTTTGTACCTTTCCACAACCCTCCACAGCATCCTGAACGGGCTGGGCCGGACTACTTCCACCTTTTTCCTGAATGTGCTGGGGCTTGGCATACGGATTGGGTTTGTGCTGTTTGTGATCCCTGTGGCTGGGATTAAAGGGTATTTGTGGGGCTTGCTGTTCAGCCAGGGGATGATGGCGGCCGGAGCTTTGGCTTTGCTGCTGGGAAAGCACAGGGAATGGTGACCTTTTCCAAGGCATATGCAGGCAGGGCGAAAGAATCTTGGGGGCTGCTGCCCCTAAAACTTCCGAAATTCGTTAATATCGTTTACCAATTCCCGGATGCACCGGATTTGGTTGTCAAACACCCCGGACTGATAGAGGTTTATCAATATCATGCCGACTGGGACTGCAACAATCATCCCTCCAATGCTGCTGACTTTATACCCAATATACATAAAAATCAGCGTTGCCAGCGGGTTCATGCCAATGGTGTCCCCTACAATCTTCGGCTGGATAACCTGCCGGACAATCTGGGTGACTGCATAGAGGATAATCAGCCCCACCGCAATCCGGTAGTCGCCGGAAAGAATTTTGATGGCAGCCCAGGGCCACAGCACCGTCCCTGTCCCAAAAAAAGGCAGCATGTCCAGAAACGCTATCAGGAATGCTACCAGCAGCACATAGTCCATATGCAGGATAAAAAGCCCAATTACCAGAAGCACATAGACCACTCCCATGATTTTGAACTGGGCCTTGAAATAACCTCCTACCACCCGTTTTAAGTCATAGATCACCCCGGAAACCCGGTCCCAGACGCTGGCAGGCACATTCTTCTTCACCTCTGCCAATATAGCGTCCCGCTCCGCAGTGAAAAAATAGGCGGAAAGGATGCTCATAATAATAGCAATCAGAGTTGCAGGCACATTTTTGGCAAAGTTTCCTGCCGCCGCAAAGGTTGGCTCCCCAATGGCCTGCACCAGCCCGCCCAGGTAACCAGTAAAGTCCGAGCCGATTTCTGCGAGCTGTTTCTGGGTATCTTCCGGCAGGCGGCTGTAGAACACTTCCAGGTTCCGCCCGATTTCCTCGAAATCCTCCTGAAGGTTCCCATACATCTGGGGCAGGTGGGCAATCAAGTTCCCGGCTTCCACAAAAAGCCGGGAAACTCCAAGGTATCCCAGCCCAATCACGGCCGCAAGCACACCAATAATAATCATCATGGAGCCGTGCTTTCGGACAATCTTCACCCTTTTTTCCAAAAAACGCACCAACGGGTTAGCGATCATGGAAATAATCCATCCCACCACAAAGGGCATGAAAAAAACGATTAACTTTGGAAAAACAAAACAAAGGCACACAATGGTAAACAATGCCACCAGCAGGTTTACCAATATTTTTAAATATTTTGTAGACTGCTTCATATTGCTGCTCCTATGGTTTGAGTTTCCCCATTTTATGATTTATAGTGCCAAAGGCAGCAAGACCTTTTGGCACTATCATATTGGCTATTAGAACAAAGTGGGCAAGCCCACTTCAACTCCCCGAACCCCTCACTCATGAGGGGCTTGGACACTTTGCGCGCCGAGCACGGTCGCTTTAGCGACATAATTCCCCTCGTGCGAGTGCGCATCCTTGCGGAGCATTTTGCTTTATAGGACGCAATCTCCTATAAAGTAAAAAATGGGGAAACTCAAACTCCTATGAACCTTTCCTGCCATATTACCACTCTTTGCGCTCTACCCCGTAAGCTTCCTCCAGCTCTTTCACCTTGGCATCGTAAGCCGCCTGCTGTTTCCCCTGGATAAGCTGCTGGTGGATTTGGGCCTGTACTTCTTCAAAGGAGCGCGCCTTGGCTTCTTTCCTGTCCTCCACCAAAATCAGGTGGTACCCAAACTGGGTCTTGACCGGGCCAATGGTTTTGCCAATTTCCCCGCCGAACGCTGCTTTTTCAAATTCCGGCACCATCTGCCCTTTGCCAAACCAGCCCAAATCGCCGCCTTTTTCCTTGGAAGGGCAGGTGGAATATTTCCCGGCTGCTTCCGCAAAGCCAAGGCCTTGGGTGAGTTCTTCTGCTATCTGCTCCGCCTGTTCTTCGGTTTCCACCAAAATATGCCTTGCGCTGACTTGCGCCTTCTCCTGGAAGGCATCCTGATTTTCCTTATAAAATTCCCGCTCTGCTTCTTCGGTAACCTGAATCCCCTCCACTACGCTGGTAGCCGCCATATGGCTGGCAAGCTCCACTTTTACCTTTTCTACCAGTTCCTCATACTCCTTGGACTTGGTAATCCCCTCCTCCACTGCCATCTTATGGAACAGGTGGAAAGCAATTAGCTGGTCTAATACCTGCTGTTTTGCCTGGGGGCTTGACATATAAATCTGCTGCTCCGGCGGATAATTGCTGATTAAATTGTTCAGCTCCTGTTCTGTAATTTCGTGTCCTGCTGCTACTGCTAAAATTTTTTCACTCATGGTTTCTGCGCCCTTGGCGCGTCCTTTCTATATAATGCCTATGGGCATTTTACCATAAAACCATCCGCCCGTAAAGGACAGGAAAAAATCCTTCTGGCAGGTTTAGGCAACACCGCTCTTTGAAATTGCCTTACAGGTTATGTTTCCTCCCCCATACATAAGTAGTAAAATAAATGGCAGAAGCAAGGATCACAATGGCAGGCCCTGTAGCCACATTTACAAAATAGGAAATTATTAACCCCAGCACACCGGAAAACATGGAAAATAAGACAGAAAAGAAATGGTATTCCCGCATATTTTCAGAAATATTCCGGGCAGACGCCGCCGGGAGGATCAGCAGGGCATTGATAATCAGGATCCCTACCCATTTGATGGACGCCATAACAGTCAGCGCCGTCAGGACTGCAAAGAGGTTTTCCATCCATGCCGCGGAAATATGGCGGCTCCCTGCCAGCGTCCGGTTCAGGCTGACTGCCAGCAGCTTATTGAAGCAAAACAGCCAAAACACAAGGGTTACTGCAAAAATAAAAACAAGGGATAATATTTCTTTGGGCGTAATGCTCAGGATATCCCCTACCAGGATGCTGGAATATTTGCTGAAATTCCCTCCCTTGGATAAAATCGCCAGCCCGATGGCAATGCTGCAGGAGGAAAAGACGGAAATAACCGTATCGGTAGAAGCTGCTACCCGGCTGCTAATCTGGTTCAGCAGCAAGGCAAATACAATGGCAAATACCGCCATGGAAAAGTCTGTATTTCCCACCCCAAGCACGACCCCAACCGCAATCCCTGTCAAAGCAGAATGCCCCAGCGCATCAGAAAAAAAGGCCATTTTCCGGTTGACAACCATAGTTCCCATCAGCCCAAACAAGGGCGTAATAATCAGCACTGCCAGAAACGCAAACCTCATAAAATCATATTGCAGCCATGCGAACATCCCCATTTGCCTTCCCTCCTTTACTTTACCTGAAATACCTCTGCAAATTCCTCACTTTGGAACACTTCCTTTGCATTGCCTTGCCGCAAAATGGTTTTATCCAGCAGGATTACTTTGTCCGCATACCGTTTTACATAGTCCAAATCATGGGAAATCAGGATAATGGCAAGGTCATAGTCCACCTTAAGCTGGTAAATCGTCTGGTAAAACAGTTCCATCCCGTTCTGGTCAATCCCAGATACCGGCTCATCCAGCAGCAGCAGGTTAGGGGAATCCATAATTGCCATGGAAAGAAGCACCCGCTGCAGTTCCCCGCCAGAAAGGTTGCAGACCTGCTTGTCCAGCAGATAGCCCGCTTCAAAAATATTCAGGCACTCCAGAATTTTTTCTTGCATTTTCCTGCTTTTCACCAGAAATACCGGAAGGTTGCTGTGGTAGGATGCTATCATGTCGTAAACGCTGACTGGCGTCTGCTTTTCGATGTTCAGCGACTGGGGGACATACCCCATCTTCAGCTTCTGGATGCGGCCATTTTCCCGGTCTTTGAACTCAATGGTCCCTGTATGGGGCGTTTCCCCTAAGACAGCCCGGATAAAAGTAGATTTCCCGGCGCCGTTCCTGCCTACCACCACATTCAGGCTCCCGCAGTGGATATGCAGGTTAATATCCTCCAAAATTACCTGCTGCCCCAAGGTTACCCCAAGGTGCTTTACCTTGATGCAGTGGAGCCCGCAGGGCTTAATCATTTTACGCAAGTTCCCACCTCCCATTCCAAACGCCTAATGCCCATGTAAAAGCTATTTTCCCTATCGCCTGCAGGCAGAAACTATTGCAGCGCTTCCCGCATAATATCAATATTCTTCTGCATAGCCTTCAAATAACTGTCTGCCCCGTAATCCCCCCGTACCAGTGTATCAAGGTAATACACATTGCAGCCTGTTTCCTGTTCTACCGTTTCCCCCATATCTTTCCCATATAGTTCTTCCGCCAGCACAACGGAAACATGGTTCTCAGTGAGTTCCTCCAGCAAGTCCGCCACTTCCCCGGCGCTGACTTGACGTTCTTCATCCAAGTCCAGGCAGTAAACGGCTGTCAGGCCATATTGCTCCGCTACATAGGCAAACGCTTCATGGAAAATCACGATATTCTTTCCCGTAAACCTCCCATTTATTATATCTCCCTTTAATTCTTTTTCCAATTCCTCTATCTGGGCAGAAAGGCGTTCTATCTTTTCACAATAAGCTTTTGCATTTTCCTGATAAAGCTCCTGATTCCCTTTATCTGCTTCACTGATAAAATCTGCAATATTCTTTACCATTCCTATATAAATTCCGGTATCCATCCAACCATGGGCGTTAATTCCATAGAAATCCCCCTCCGTAACAACTGCATCACCAGAAGGGCGTTCCTCACCGTGGGAATGGCCTCCGCTCCCTTGGCCAGATTCTTCCAACAAGGAAAGGCCTTCCGCCGCCGCCCGGATAGAAAGCTCTGGATACGATTTCCCTACATCTGACAAAAAGCTTTCAATTCCGCCGCCATTCACAAGAAATAAATCTGCCTTTGACAGCATAATCATATCCTGCGGCGTCAGTTGGTAATCATGCATACACCCTGTCTGGGGCTCGCTTAAATTTTCCAACGCCACCCCTTTGCTTCCTTCCACAATGTTTTTTGCGGCAATATAGACTGGATAAAACGAAGTGACAACCTGTATTTTCCCGTCATCCCCATCCTGGTTTCCTGACTTTACATAGATCCCCGTAAAAATACCGCCTGCCAAAGTTATGGCAAGCAGCATCCAAAGTACAAACAGATATTTATTTTTTCCCACGCTTCCCTCCTGTTTTTGCAGGGCTATTCTTTTTCTTTGTTCCAGCGGGTCCCAACTGTTTTGCTTCTTTCTTTTTCCTCAGTTTTTTTGGAAGGTCCCCAGCTTTCCTCCTTGGTTTCCTCGTCCGGGTTTTGGCCTGCCCGCCCTCTTGTTCCGGCGAAGGCTCCTGCGTCCCAGCATTTTCTTCATTTTCCTGCCCAGATGCTTCCTCTTGCCCCTCCTGCATGGCATCCCCTGCAGTTGGGGAACCGTCCCCTTCCCTGCCCTGCAAAAAGCTGTTTCCATCTTCCGGAACTTCCTCTGTAAAGCCAAGCACCCCGTCGATAAATGCCCAGATCTCGTCCCTGCCCTGCTTCGTCAGGGCAGAATAAGGAAATACGTAGGTTCCGGGCTTTACATGCAGGCCATCCCGTATCATCTTAATGTGTTTCGGAATTTGGCTGCGGTTCAGCTTATCCTGCTTGGTGGCAATGATTATCGGGTCAAAGCCATGGTAAACAATCCATTCGTACATCTGCCTGTCGTTTCCAGACGGCTCGTGCCGGATGTCAATGAGCAGGAACACCGCCTTAAGCTGGTGGGAAGTATGCAAATAATTCTCAATCATCTTCCCCCACTTTTCTTTTTCCCGGGTGGGGACTTTGGCATAGCCATACCCAGGCAAATCCACAAAATACATCTGCTGGTTGATATTATAATAATTGATGGTCTGCGTTTTCCCCGGCTGCGCCGACGTCCGGGCAAGGGATTTCCGGTTCATCAGGCCGTTGATAAGGGAGGATTTCCCTACATTGGATTTCCCGGCAAACGCTATCTCTGGTTTCTCATTTTCTGGCAGCTTACTTGTGATCCCACACACGGTTTCCAATTCTACTGTCTTTATTACCATTCTTTACCTCACTTCCCAAGCCCTGCCTGCTATCTTCCCTTAAGCCGGCTATGATACCAGTTCCACGGGCTGGACTGCCCTCCTGTAGCTTTTATCTCATTCCGATACCAATGCTGCCTTAAGCACCTGCTCCATATTCTCTACAAAGACAATCTCAAGGCCTTTCTTGATTTCCTGGGCAATCTCCGCCACATCCGGCTCATTTTTCTTAGGCACGCAGACGGTTTTTATGCCGGCATTTTTTGCTGCAAGGATTTTCTCTTTCAGGCCGCCAATAGGGAGGACCCGGCCGCGGAGGGTAATTTCACCAGTCATTGCCACATCTTTGCGGACCCTGCGTTTGGTAATGGCAGAAAGCATTGCGGTAGCCATGGTAATCCCGGCGGAAGGCCCGTCTTTCGGGACCGCCCCCTCTGGGATATGGATATGGATATCCCACTCTTGGAAAAATTCTTTTCCAATCTGGTATTCCCCGCTGACGGAACGGATATAGCTGATACCAGCTTTGGCAGATTCCTTCATGACATCCCCAAGCTGCCCCGTAAGCTGGAATTCCCCTTTCCCAGGCATAATGTTTACTTCAATCTGGAGGGTATCGCCCCCTACGCTTGTCCAAGCCAGCCCGCGCACAATCCCAATTTCGTCAGATTCATTAATTAAGTCATAATTATATTTTTCTTTTCCCAGCAGTTTTTCTAAACCATTTTCGGATACTTTAACGCTTCTTTTATTTTCCTGGTAAATAACCCTTGCCGCTTTCCGGCATATTTCCCCGATTTTACGTTCCAGGTTCCGCACGCCTGCTTCTCTTGTGTAGCCCCGGATTAACCGTTCCAACGCACGGTCGCTAATAGAAATCTGCCCTTCTTTCAATCCGTTCTTTTCCATCTGCTTTGCAATCAGGTGCTCCCTTGCAATATGGGCTTTCTCATTTTCCGTATAGCTGCTGACTTCAATAATTTCCATACGGTCCAGCAAAGGCTTCGGGATGGTCTGGAGGGAATTGGCCGTGGCAATAAACAATACCTCGGACAGGTCCAAGGGCAGCTCCACATAATGGTCCCGGAACTTGCTGTTCTGCTCGCTGTCTAATACTTCCAGCAAAGCTGACGCCGTATCCCCTTTGTAATCGGTGCTGATTTTATCAATCTCATCCAGAAGCATCAGGGGGTTTTTCACCCCGGCATTTTTCAGCCCGTTGGCTATCCGCCCGGGCATCGCCCCTACATAAGTTTTCCTGTGGCCACGGATTTCTGCTTCATCCCTTACGCCCCCCAGGCTAATGCGCACATATTTTTTGTCCAAGGCGCGAGCCACGGATTTTGCTATGCTGGTTTTCCCGGTTCCCGGCGGGCCTACTAAACAGATAATGGGGCTGTCCCCTTTTTTTGTCAGGTTCCGCACTGCCAGAAATTCCAGCATCCGTTCCTTAACCTTTTCCATGCCGTAATGGTCCTCGTCCAGAATCCGTTCTGCATCCTCCAGATTCCGGTTATCCTTAGACACCTTATTCCAGGGCAGCTCCAGCAGGGTTTCAATATAGCCGCGGATAACTGCGCTTTCCGAGGAATTGATGGACACGCTTTTAAACCGTTCAATCTCTTTTTCCAGCTTCTCCTTAACCTCAGAATCTGCTTCCAGCTTGTTGGTTTCCTCCTGATAATGCTCTGCTTCCGAAATGGTGTTGTCTTCCCCAAGTTCCTCCCGGATTAGCTTCATCTGCTCCCGCAGGATGTATTCTTTCTGGTTTTTATCGACTTTTTCCTTGACTTTTGTCTGGAACTCCGTCTTGATTTGGATGATGTTGATTTCATTCAGCAAAATGATCATCAAGGTTTCATACCGTTCCTGCAGGGAATTTGCTTCCAGAATCCGCTGCTTCTGCTCGTACCCTACCGGAAGGTTATTGCCAATATGGTCCAGCAGTTTATCCAAATCTGTAATTTCTATCATCTGCCTTGCCAGCTCTTTCCCCGGCTTTGGGTTCAGCATACAGTAACGGGTAAAGGTTTCCCGTATGCCGCGCAGCATGGCTTCCTGGATTTCCACCGCCATCAGTTCCTCGTCCCTCTGCAGCGGCTCTACTTCTGCCAGAAGGCATTCTTCCTGTTCCATGGACAGCAGACGGGCGCGGGTTTCTCCCTCCACCAGCACCCGCACCACATTGTTCTGCATCTTAATGACTTGCTTAATAACTGCAATAATCCCAACAGTATATAAATCTTCCAGTTCCGGATCTTCTTTTTCTACGTTTTTCTGTGTTACCAGAAATACCATCTGGTCATCCATCATGGCTGCTTCCAGCGCACGGACAGACCGGTTTCTGCTCACATCAAAATGTGCCACCATACCGGGGAGTATCGCCATTCCCCGTAGTGCCACTGCTGGAACTTTTCTGTACTCTTCCTTCATGTTATCTCTCCTCAGGCAGATTTCGACTTCCCTAAACTGCCGTACGCAATCTCCACTTCCTGGGCATCCTCCACGGCTGCCTTCGTGATATTGCAATGTGTAATGGATTCATCCGATGGGACACGGTACATCAAATCCATCAATACTTTCTCTACGATTGCCCGGAGCCCCCTCGCCCCTGTTTTACGCTTTAACGTCTTTTCTGCAATCGCTTCTATGGCATCCTCGTCAAAGTTCAGGGAAACCCCATCCAGCTCAAACAGCGCCTGGTACTGGCGGAGCAGGGAATTCCTCGGCTCTTTCAGGATACGCACCAGCGCCGCCTTATCCAAAGCTTCCAGCGATACCGTTACCGGGACACGCCCTACAAACTCTGGGATCAGGCCGAATTTTACAAAATCCTGCGGCAGTGCATGTTTGAAGATGACGCCTAAATCCTTCTCCCGCTTATCTGCAATTTCCGCATTAAAGCCCATGGACTTCTGGTCCATCCTGTTTTCCACGATTTTGTCCAGCCCTTCAAATGCCCCGCCGCAGATAAACAGGATATTGGTGGTATCAATCTGTATCAGTTCCTGCTGGGGATGCTTCCTCCCCCCCTGGGGCGGCACGCTTGCCACAGTCCCTTCCAGAATTTTCAAAAGCGCCTGCTGCACGCCTTCCCCGGACACGTCCCGGGTAATGGAAGGATTTTCTGATTTTCTGGTAATCTTGTCAATTTCGTCAATATAAATAATCCCACGCTGGGCACGTTCAATATCGTACTCTGCTGCCTGGATAATCTTAAGCAAAATATTTTCCACATCCTCGCCCACATAGCCTGCCTCCGTCAAGGCAGTGGCATCTGCAATGGCAAAAGGCACATTCAGGATCCTTGCCAGTGTCTGGGCTAAAAGGGTCTTGCCGCACCCTGTGGGCCCAAGCATCAGGATATTGCTTTTCTGTAATTCCACCCCAAGGTTGGGCGGAGCCAGAATCCTCTTATAATGGTTATAAACTGCAACAGATAGCACCTTTTTTGCTTCTTCCTGCCCGATGACATATTCATCCAGAAATGCTTTCAGTTCCACCGGCTTTAAAAGATTGATTTCTTCTACCTCCGGCTGCACCATTTCTTCTTCTTCTAATTCTTCCTCAATAATTTCTGCACAGATATCTACACATTCATCGCAGATATAAGCCCCGTTTGGGCCTGCGATCAATTTACGCACCTGCCCGTCTGTCTTTCCGCAGAAGGAGCAGCGGATCCTGTCATCCATTCTTCCAGCCATTTCTTCACCCCATTCATCCATTTCTATTTTGAGCACTTAAGGGACAGTGGCATATGCGCGCTGTCCCCTTATTTCTACTTTCTGTTTGTAATTACACCATCAATCAAACCATATTCCTTTGCTTCATCCGCTGACATGTAATTGTCACGCTCGGTATCTGCCGCGATTACGTCATATGGTTTTCCAGTATTTTCAGATAATATGGTATTCAGCCGCTTCTTGGTCTTTAGTATATTATCTGCAACAATCTGAATGTCTGTTGCCTGCCCTTTGGCTCCGCCGGAAGGCTGGTGAATCATGATTTCAGCATTTGGAAGGGCAAAGCGTTTCCCTTTGGTGCCCCCTGCCAGCAGAAATGCCCCCATGCTTGCAGCCAGCCCAATGCAGATGGTTTCCACATCGCACTTGATATAGTTCATGGTATCGTAAATTGCAAGCCCTGCAGTTACCACGCCGCCTGGGGAATTGATATACAAATGGATATCTTTTCCCGGGTCTTCCGATTCCAGAAACAGAAGCTGCGCTATTACAAGCCCCGCTGTCGTTTCATTGACTTCTTCCCCCAGAAAAATAATCCTGTCCTTTAATAGCCTTGAATAAATATCGTAAGACCGTTCTCCTCGGCTGGTCTGTTCCACCACGTAGGGTACTAAACTCATTCCATCTTCCTCCTTACTCCTTACACATATGCCCGCCTCTAGGGTATGGCGCAGATATTCCCGGAAGCCTTAGGCTTCCTCTGCTGCCTTCTCTACAATCAGGTCAACTGCCTTTTGGATTGCCAAATCCTTCTTCATATTTTCCCGTTCGCTGTCCCCAAAGATTTCTTTCAGCTTTTCAACTTCCATGCCGTACATGCCCGCCATGTTCCCAAGCTCTTTCTCCACGTCCTCCTCGGACACTTGGATGTTTTCTGCTTTTGCGATGGCCTCAAGCACCAGCCCGGACTGGATCCGTTTCAGGGCATCCGGCCGCATCTGCTCCATCAGCTTTTCTTCGGTTACTCCGGTAAACTGTGCGTACTGCCCCATGGACAGGCCCTGCTGCGCAATCCTGTTTGCAAACTCATCCACCATGTTTTCTGTCTGGGTATCAACCATTGCGTCCGGGATTTCCATCTGGGAATCCGCAATGATTTTTTCAATAACCTCATTTTCCCGTTGGCGCCTTGCTTCATTTTCTTTGCGTTCCGCCAGTTTTTCCTTCACGCTGCCTTTGTATTCTTCCAGAGTGTCGAACTCTGATACGTCCTGTGCAAATTCATCGTCCAGTTCCGGGAGCTCCTCAGCCTTGATTTCATTGATTTTTACCTGGAATACCGCCGGCTTCCCAGCCACTTCCGATGAATGGTAATCTTCTGGGAAGGTGACGTCCAGCGTTACCTCGTCCCCGGCATTCTTGCCGATTAATTGTTCTTCAAATGTATCAATAAAGGTGTGTGAGCCAAGCACCAGCGCAAAATTCTCGTCTTTCCCGCCTTCAAATGCAACGCCGTCCACAAACCCTTCATAGTCAATAACTGCCGTATCGCCTTCCTGCGCTGGGCGGCCTTCTACTGCCACCATCCTTGCATTGCCTTTCCGCTCTTTTTCAACTTCAGCGTTTATTTCTTCCTCGGATACGGAAACATCTGCTTTCTTTACGGAAACGCCAAGATAGTTCCCCAATGTAACTTCCGGCTTCACTGCTACTTCCGCAGTAAAAATGAAATTTTTCCCTTTCTCTAATTCCACTACGTCAATGTCCGGGCGGGATACAATCTCAAGGCCGGATTCTTCTGCTGCCTTCGGGTATTCTTTGGGAAGAATGATGTTCACTGCTTCTTCATAAAAAATTTCAGGCCCATACATTTTCTCAATCATATGCCTTGGCACTTTCCCCTTCCGGAAACCTGGAAGGTTAATCCTGCTTTTCTGTTTCATATATGCTGCCTGAATTGCTTTTTCCAATTCTTCTGCAGGAACCTCAACGGTGAGTTTTGCCATATTCTTCTCCAAATTTTCTACCTGTACGCTCATTCTTGCTACTTCCTCCTTAAATATATATGGTAATCCTAATATCCTTTTCACGAAACAAAACGGGCAAATATGCATTTTCCGAAACATGAGGCTTGGCTGCCTTGCGCGCTGGGCGCGGGAATAAAAGCCTAATGCCCTAACTTACACTCATTTTGGAATTATATCACACTTCCTGGGAAAATACCAGCACTTTTTTGAAATGCCCGGAAAACCCTATTCCAAATCCAGCAGCTCCTGCATAAAGCTGCAGTAATCCGTCCTTTCTTCCTTGATGAATTTAATTGCGGCAGAAGGATGGCTGTTTAGAATCCCCGTTACAAGGTAGGGGATGTCGTAACCCCAGACAGTCCCTTCCGCCTTTAACTTCAGCATATGTTTTTCCACAAAGCGGATAATTGGGATTTCGTCGTATTTTGGGTTTTTCAGGAAGCTGAGCAGGGATTCCATATAGCAGTTCCCGGCGCCCCGCCCCATGCCGCTGACAGTGGCGTCTAAAAGGCTGACGCCCATGCGGCAGCCCTCAATGGTATTGGCAAAGGCAAGCTGCTGGTTGTTATGGGTGTGTATCCCCACGTTTTTCCCATAAGCTTCTGCCACTTCCACGTACTTTTGGGACAGCTTGGTAATCTGCTCCGGGTAAAAGGAGCCGAAACTGTCCACCAGATAAATGGTGTCTACGGAGCTTCTCCCAAGGAGGTCCAGCCCTGCATATAAATCGTCCGTATTGACTTTGGACACAGCCATAATATTTACCGTTACCTCATAGCCCTTCTTTTTCAGGTGGTCAATCATCTCAGCCGCAGCAGGGATTTGGTGGATATAGGTTGCCACCCGCACCATGTCAATGACGCTGTCTTTTCTGGGGAGGATGTCCTTTTTGTAGTCGCAGCGGCCCACATCCGCCATCACGGAAATCTTCAAGGGGGACTTATTTTCCCCCACAATGGCGCGGATATCCTTCTCATCGCAGAATTTCCATTTGCCAAATTTATTGGGGTCGAACAGCTCCTTGGAGGCCTTGTAGCCAAATTCCATATAGTCCACCCCTGCTTTGATGTTTGCTTCATACAAATCCCGGGCAAATTCATCCGTAAAGGCAAAATTATTGACAAGCCCCCCGTCCCGGAGCGTGCAGTCCACAACCTTGATGTCGGGGCAGTAGTCCATTAAAGTTCTTTTATTGCATTGTTCTGCGCTCATTCCTTATCCCTCCATGTTCTGTCTTTTCACACTTTAAACCGATAAAGTCCCTTTATCATACAAAATAATTGCAGGTTTGTCAATCTGCTCGATTCTATAGGAAAGATACTTTCACGCTTTAGCGTGACAAGGCCTTTCCTATAAGATTAAAACAGCAGCTCCTGCTGCACCACCTCAATCTGTGCCACGCTCAGCTCTTCCGGCTCATTCCCACGCATATGCTCCCCTTTTAAGTACTGCGTCCCCTGCCGTATGCTGGCGGCAACGAGGTTCAGCACATAAATATTGTCAAAACGGTTATAAATAGACTCCCCGCCAAGGCCTGTCAGGCAAATAAGCTGGGTGTTGGCCTTTTTTGCCATGTCCATCAGGGGCTTTAACAGGTGGGAAGCATTGGTCTGGGCAAAGGGGTTGTCCATCAGCAGCACCTTGCCCTCATTCCGGTCCGCAAAAATATCTGTATCGTCCCTGCGCATAAAATAAAGCAGGCTTGAAAGGATGACAAACGCAGACAGGAACCCTTCCCCTCCGGAGTTCCTTGCAACTTCCGCCCAGGTGATGGGGTATTCCCGCTGTTCTTCCACTTTGTAAAGGCGGATCTGCACATTCCCAATCCCCACCACCGTGTCATAGAGGTTCCTGGTTGTCATCTGGGTACCGAAATACTCCCCGGCATTTTCATTCTGTGCAAAAATTGCAAGGCCCTTCTGGGTCAGGCCGTCTATGAAATCTTCCAGCCTTAAACGGTAAAGGCCTTCGTTTTCCTCCCATGGGGGAAGCTGGATTTTCAGCATTTTCACCGGGCGTTCCCGGATAGAAATGGTGGAATTATGGTCTATTTTCCCTAGGTTTTTGTGGACCTCCTGCACATACTCCTCCAAAAGCTCTACAATTTTGCTTTTTTCCTTTTCCACAAGGGAAATGTCCACTTCCAGTTTTTCCATCAGGCTCTGGTAGGACTGGACCGTTGTGTCTAGCTGCCGCTGTACCTGCCCGGCGTCCCCGGACAGCTCCAGCATGGCTTCCAGCGGTTTCCGGTAGAAATCCTCCTGGAACTGCTCCAAGCGCACCATCTGGTTCAGCACATGGACAAGCTGCTCCTGTGCCTTTTGCCTGTCGTCCCGGTACTGATTGTAATCCCTAAGCAGGATCCCTTTGAAATTCCGGAGGCTCTGGATGCCAAAATCTTCAAAATCCTCTGCCCATTCCACTGGCTCTGTGATGGGCAGCCCGCTGTATTCTGCAAGGGCAGTCAGTGTTTCATTGTAGCTGTTCCTGCGGTCCTGCAAGCGTTTCCCGGCCTGTTCCAGTTCCTTCCTTTGGTAGTCCAATTGGTTTTTCCGGGCTTTGAAATCTTCGCTTCGGATTTCCTCCTTGGGCAGGGGCTGTTCCTGCCCACATTCTTCGGCCATGCGCCGGATGCGGCCTTCCATCTGCTGCATCAGCAAGGCTACCTGCTTGTCCTCCTCGTTCCAGCGGCTTTCCTTTCCTTTCAGCTTGCTGGCCCGGTCTTCCAACTGGGCTTCCTGATGGGTTTCTTCCCGGCGGCTGTAGGAAATTTCCAGCCATTGCTCTTTGGAAAGGCGGTATTTCCGGGAGAGGTGGCTTAATTCCTCACAAGCCTTCTGGTAACGCTTGCTGCTTTTCTGCTCCCGCTCCTCCAAAGACTGGATTTCTTGGGATACATTGGCGGTAATAGCCTGATAGCGGGCTTCCAGTTCGGATACTTTTTCTGGGGGCAGCACCAAAACTTCTGCTCGGCCTTCCCCATCCACCGCTTCCCCATAGCCCCGGTATAAGGAAAGCTGCCCATCCAGCCGTTCCTGTATCCGCTCCAAGCCTGCCTGCTGGTTCCTAAGGGTTACAAGCTTCTCCTGGAGCTTTCCTTCCTTCAGTCTGGACAGCTTCTTGCCTTCTGTCAGGCGCAGTTCTTCCTTCCGGCATTTTTCCTGCTGCCGGCAATGCTCTTGGTATTCCTCATAGGCTCTGCACAGTTCAGAAAAATCCAGTTCTTTTTGTTTGAAATGCTCAATCTGCTTTTCTGCCGTGCGGATTTCCTTTTCTAAAATAGAAATTTGTTCCTGCAAGCTGGAAAGCTCTTGGGAAAACCAGCGGGTTTCTTTTTCCAGATCCTTGATTTTTTCTTCCAATGCCAGAATCTGCTTCTGGTTTTCCTGATAATTTTCCTTGCGGACTTGCTGCTGCTTCACCTGCTCCTGCCATGAGAAATAAGATCCGTACTCCTGCTTTTTGATGGCAATCTGCTCTTGCTTTTTCTCGATTTGCCCCTGCTTTTCTGCCACAAGCTGCCGCAATTTTTCCTCGTCCAAAAGATTTTCATTAAACAGAAGGTAAAACTGGACGTCAGAAAAATCTACCAATGGGCTGGCTTGGCCCTTTGCTTTCTGCCCTAAATTCTTACGCAGCAGGATGGGAATGGGGAACCCGGTGGCGATGCTGCCAGAAAGCTGTTTCAATTTTTCTGCCTCTCCATCTGACAGTATCAGGGCATAAGGCAAAAAGGGGTGGCTCTGTACCAGCTCCCGGTTCTTTTTCTGGGAATATCCGTTCTTTTTTAGCCATTCCATGCCATACACGATATGGATGCCGGCTTTTTCAAATTCAGTTTCCAGTTCTTTGGGCAATTCTAAGATTTTTCCCTCGGTAAGCTTCTGGTATTCCTTTTGGAGTTCATTTTCTTCTTTTTCCAAGTTCCGGCGGAGGTTTTCCAGTTCCAGAAGCTTATGCCCTGCGGCCTGTAAAATCTTTTCTTCTTCCAATAAAGCGGATTCGTCCAATCCCAGATAGGTTAAAATATCCCTGCGCTTTAAAAGCTCCTGTTCATATACTTCCTGCAATTGTTCCTGCTGTTTTTTCCCTGCAATGGCAAATGCTTTTTCTTCATTTTTGCGGAGCAGGCTGTGCTCCAAGCTGGTCCTCCTGCTTTTGGCCTGTTCCAGTTCCCGGCTCTTTGCTGCTTTTTTCCTTGTTTCTTCTTCCCATGCCTTCTGGCAGGCGTCCCCGAAAATTTCCAGGCTGCCCGGCTCATATTCCCCAAGGATATTCCGCACAAGCTGTTCTTGGTAGCGGACATTGAACTGGTTCTCCTGCCTGCTGTAGCCGCCAACCCGGGTTTTTAACTCCCCGGCCTGCCGTGCATTTTCCCTAAGCTCCTCCTCAAGCCCGGCCAGCAGCTCCTGTTCCTGCTGGATTTGCCCCATGGTTTCTTCCCTGTATTGCTGGTTGTCGGTTAGGCGCTTTCCTGTTTCAGCTAATGCAGATTGGAAATGGCTGTGTAAAAGAAGCCCTATCTGGTTCCGCTCCGGCTCCAAATCCTTATCCTGCCCCTTTGCCACCGCAAGCTGCTGGCAAGCCAAATCCCATTCGGACTTCTCCTCGTCCACGGCCTCCTGCTGCCTTGCGCAAAAGAATAAGTGCAGCGTCCGGCGGATGTTTTCCAGTTCCCGCTGCAGCCCTTCCATTTCCAGCCCAATCATTTCCCGGTTTCCTGCATGGAATTTTTTCTGCTCTGCCAACTGGTAGTATTCCTCCGACAGCTTTTCATAATTCAGGCGGGAAAGCTCCCGCTTTAATTCCTCTGCCAGCCTGTGGTTTTCCTGCTCCTTCGCATTTACCTGCTGGTACAGCAGTTCCAATTCCTGCCGGAAGGCGGCAATCTTGTTTTCCTGTGCGTGTACGCTGGCTTCACTCTTAAGATACTTCTGGTTCTGTTCCCTAATCCGCTTTGCCTCCTCCTGAAATGCACGGATGGCGTCACGCCGCTTGATTTTAGACTGGTTGTCCTTGTATTGGCCGACATATTTTTCCAGAATGGACTGGAACTCCTTCATCCTGTTTTTCTCTTTGTTCAGCTTCTGCTCCACTGCGTCCAAAAACCATTTTTCCACCAGCCCTTTCTCATCCTTGCAGTCGGAAAACAAATCAGACAGGCCGGATTCCTTCAGGTTCACTTTTTTGATAATCGTTTCCCACTCTTTGTAATTAATCTGGTACTCTGCCAGCTTGTCAAAATACTGCCGGGACTGGGCGCTATTGTTCATGTCAAAGCTATCAAATTTCAGGGAATGATCCTTCTTATACCCCTCAAACATCTGGCGGCAGGCAGCAAAATTTTTAAGGACAACCTGCCGTTTCCCTTTTTCCACCACAGGCAGATGGTGGATGTCCTGCAGGCATGGCTCCTGATACTCGCTGATGAAATTAACCAGTTCCAAGCCTTCCCCGCTGCCTTCTTCCCCCTCTTGGGCCTTGCGCACCATCATCCCAGCCAGCACATAGCCGGCCCCTTGGTCCAGCGCCCACTCCACAAGGATGAAGGAGGGCTTATTGGTGGTAAAATAGCTTTCAAAGGGGCGTTCTTTCGCATCCCGGTAACGCTTGTGGACGAAAGGCGCCGTCATCATCTGCACCAGTACGGATTTCCCGCCCCCGTTGCGCAGGGAAAGCAGGGTGCTCTCCCCGTTGAAATGGAAGGTTTCGTCGCTAATCCTTATATTGTTATTGTTGTAATTGACATTGATCAGTCTTACCGCATTGATTTTACTCATGGTGTTCTCCTAGTACCTTCAGGATTCTCTGGTAATTGTTCTGGTTTAACAGGTTCCAGTCCATAAAGCTGTCCAGCTTCCTTGTGGTCTTTATCATTTCGTCCTGCTCCACATATTCAATCAGCCCCTGCTTCTGCAAAAACATCAGGATATGGTGCAGGAACCCTTCCTTGGTGGTCTTTGCCCGGGTGGATTTTTCGTCTGACTTCAAAGCCTCGTAAGCCTCCGTCATATTGGAAAATGCAATGCCAGCCCGTTCCTCATCTTCTGGCGGGACATTCTGGGCTCCTTCCTTCAGCCGCTTGGAAATGCAGTTCTGCAGTTCCCCTACCCGCATGTATTCCCGGGATTTGCTGCTGCTCCCCTGCCCGTCGAAAAACTCGACCAGCAAGGTCAGGACCACAAACTGGGACAGGTAGTAATCCTTGTCAGTGCCTGTGGATTTGCACAGGATGGACTTTAGCTGGGGCTTGGAAAAGCCTAGGAAATGGTTTTCTTCCTTTGGGATCAGGTAGATGACGCTGCCATACCGTTCGATGTTGCACAGGGCGATTTCCCCTTGGGATTTTACTAAGTTCTGGACGGATTCCTGTTCGGCATATGCCCGGAACAGGGACTGTTCTTCTTCCTCCTGCAGTTCATGGTGTTCCAGCAGGTAGTAGAAGATTTCTTGGCTTTGGCGGATTTCCTCGGACTCGTATGACATGGTGGGGTTCCTCCTTTGTTGGGTATGGTGCTTTTATTAATATAGTCTTTGGGGATGGACGGCAATGCAGGGCAGCTCTGCATTGCCTGTGTATTGAAAAAATATTTACTCCTCTTTTATTATCTGGAACATAATGTTAGAGCAACGGATGCTTTTTTTAGTTCCTGTTTCGTCTGGGACGTCTGGGAAAATTACTACTTTTCCATCCTGCAGCCGGTATGTGCGGATTTGCACAATATTAAGGAATTCACGGCAGTTGCCGGTGAGGTGGAGGAGGACTAGGTTTAGCTGGAATTCCCCGGACTGTTCTTGGATATATTCGCTCTGTTCTTTCCGCAGGGCTGGGATGTCGATTTCTTTATTGCGGATGAGCTCCACCATAATTTCCTTGAAAATCTCTACGTTTGGTATCAAGGTTTCCAAGTCTTGGCCTTTGGCCTGCACGGAGATTTCTTCTAGGGAAACCTCTCCTTTGGCGGAAACATGGCGGAGCAGGCAGGCTAGGCTCTGCTCGTAACGGCGCAGCTTTTCCCTGCGGCGCAGCTCCTGTTCCTGCTCCCACGCCCCGGCGTCAAAATCTAATGGTTCTGCTGTATCTGCTTCTTTTTTTCCGCGGATGGGCCTCTGCAGCTGGAAAGCCCGGTTTAAATTATAGGTTTTTCCAATTTCTTGGCAAAAGAGGGGGCGCAGGAAATATTCCAGATGCTCCAAAGCGTCTGGATATTCCAAAATTTTGTCATACAGCTCTGTCCGCAGGGGAAACCGCTGGATTAAGGACATCTGGGATAGGGTTTCCAGTTCCTTGGTATACAGGGATTTTAAGTCAAAGTGGCTGCTTAAAATTTTCTGGTGCTCGTCTATGGTGCGGTTTAAGTAGTGCTCAATTTCCTTCAGATGGTTTAGCTTTTCCTCCTCTTTTTCTGTGAGCCTGCGCACGTTGATATTGGATTCCTCCAGCTCTTTTGCCCGGCTTTTCACCAGTTCCCTGTAATTCTGGAATTTCTGCTTGGTATCGCTGATGGTTTCCAGATTTTCATTTAAAATTTCCTGATAGTCCTTTACAGAATAATTCAATGCATTCCGGCGGATTTTCCCCATGGCCTCCTGAATTTTCTGAAGCTGGATGCGCAGCAGGTTGAATACATTCTTGATTTCATCCACTGCTTTGTCGTAGTTTTGTTTTTCCAAATGCATCTGGAAAATCATTTCGTGGATGGTAAGCTTCATGTTATTTTCAATTTCCAGTGTGGATAAAAGAAGATTATAGCCGTCATCCGTCAGATAATAAGAAGTGCGCTTCACATCCTGCTCGCTGTACACCACCCGGTTCGCCACATAGCTGATGTTCATCTCCTGATAGGCTTTCTGCTCAAAATGGAAACCTGAAAAATGCATCACCTTCCCCTCATTGGAAAGAATAACGTTGACAATAAAATCACCCAACGCACGGCAGTCCTCAAAGTCCATGGGTTTCTGGAAATACTGCATATTGATGGTATCAATATAGGCACCGATATCGTCCATGGTGCAGCGTTCCTCCCTCAAGGATTGCTCCATAATGTACAGGAGGACGGTGAAAATCATGTTGAACTGCTCATCCATTGTCTGGAATTTGTATTTTTTCCATGTGGCCTTCTGGATACTGTTTTGTACTAGGACGGCGTATAGGCCGACATTTTTCATTCTGCGGGGGAAATGCTTTAAAAATTCAAATTGCATAGGCGCTCCTCTTTGGAAAATCTTATGTATTGGTCCAGCAAAATACTGGCTGCTTTATCCTTCTGCCATAAAGTCTTTGATATTTAAAATCTCTTGGGGGATGTACTGGCCTTTTTCCAAAACCCTTTGCATCTGCTTCGCTGCTTCTTTCGAAAAATAGGAAAAAAATGCTCCGCTTATGTTCTGGTTCTGGAATTCCTTGGCGTCTGGCAGCCTGCCCGATTTCGCTGCCTTTGCGAGCATTGCCTGATATGCTGCCAGAAAAGGAACCAGCTTATGGTGCGCCGAAGACTGGGCGGCAAGGCTTTCATAAATGCCGATTCCCTCATAATCCAAATCCCCAAAATAGTAAAACCGGTTCCCTTCTGCTTTCATGTAAGGCTCCGCAGACAGGCCAAAATCCTGGAAAGATTTCACAATCCGTTTCCCTGCGCCGTAAATTAAAGTCCCTATTTCCGTCCCAAATATATGGGCGCTGCCTGCCAGCAGGAACCTGCGCATACTAAAAAAGGTATCCTTATTTTCCAGAATCAGCAAATTTTGGGGAACCTTTCTTGTATTTGAATAATAGGCAAATGGCTCTGCCGTTTCGTACATGTTGAAATACTCTGGCCCTAAGCCGCACCGTTTTAAGATTTTAAGGCCTTGCTCCCTTGTGAAGAATTTCTCCCGGTGAAAGATTTCAAAGCTGCGTTCGTTGACGGAAATGGGCTGCTTGAGCAGATGGCGGCTTTCTTTCAGGTATGTGTTTAACATCTGCACCCATGGCCTGTCTTTTTGGTATTCTTCCAGATGGGAAAGGTAATAGCTGATGGAAATCACCGGCTCTAAATGGTACTTTAATTCTTCTTCCAATTCTTGAGAACCGCCACCTTCCTCACCGGCCTGCCAGTAAGAAAGGCATAAGGCTGGCTTCTTGCCGTTGTGCCCGGCATTTTTTACTGGTTTCAGCTTTCCCTGCCCCAATAACTCCATAATGCGGGCATACTGCTGCTGGTAGGAATCATTGGGATGCTTCTGCAGCAATTCTTCCAAGGAAATGCGTTTCATGGGATGTCCCTCCGTTATACGGGCTGTTTTCCAAACATGTTGAAATATTCCTGTGCCTTCTGCATAGGGATATTTAACCTGTCCTGTAACCGCTCCAAAATATCATGTTCGGAAAGGCCAAGTTCAAAACCGGCTTCAATGATGCCTTCCGCACGGCCTTCCACGCGGCCTTCTGCGCGGCCTTCTGCCCATGTTTCTTCAAATACTGCCCACATACCTGCTTCTCCTTTCTCGCGAAATCCATTGTCCCTCCAATAATTCTTCACCACAGTATCTGGTTTTAATTTCTGTTCTTTCTTTGGCATGGTTTCATCCTTTTCTTTTTCTGTTCCTAGTATACTATGAAAAAGTGAAATTTTCAAGGAGAATCCCTACATCCCAATCCCTAACCCCCGGCAAATTGCGGCTACCGCCGGGATAGTTGCCACCGACAAAAGCGTAGTAAAAGCCACGCCCTTGGATGCCAGCTCACTGTCACAGTTATACTGCTGGGCAAGCATGGCCGTCATGCTGCCTACCGGGGTTGCCAGCATAACCAAGCAAACACCAAGCAAGGTTTGGCTATCCACAAATTTAGAAATGGCGGCCATGCCCAGCACAGGAATCCCCACAAGCTTAATGGCAGAAAAGGCCAACAGCCGCACATCCTTTGCCAGTTCCCCAAAAGACATCTGCCCAAAAGACGCCCCAATCACCATCATGCTCAAAGGCGCAGTCAGGCTTGCAAACATATCAAACACTTGTACAAACAGATCTGGCACCTGCACATTCCCAAAATACAGGGCTAATGCCCCAAGGCTTGCCAGCACGCCAATGTTCCCTATTTTTTTCAGGGCATCCAGAATGCCCGCCCTGCGGCTGCCTGTGCATGGCGGCTGGCTGGCCTGGAAATTTCCTTTTTCCCTGGCATGGCTGGACGGAGGCTGGTTCTGGCTTTTTCCCCCATCCCCCTGCTTTGCGTCCAGGCACAGAATCCCATACGTATAAATCAGCACATTATAAACCAGCACAAACAGCGCCGCGTACAGCAGGGATTCTTTTCCATATAAAGCAGACAAAATAGGAAAGCCCATAAACCCGATATTGGAAAATACAGTCATCACACGGTAAACCCCATACTGGGATTTCTCTGCCTTTAGGGCTATGGGCAGGACTGCCGCAGCCAGTATCAGGCACAGGAACATAGTGGTGGCAATGAGGACAGTAACCGCCAGTTCCTCCAGCTGGATCCGGCTCCCGCCAGACACGCTGGAAAGAATCATAGCCGGATTGGCAATGTTTACCACAATCCAGGATATTTTTTTGCAGGTATCCTCATCCAGAATCTTTTTTTGTTCTGCCAAAAATCCAGCCAGCATAACCAAAAAAAGGACAATCATTTGTTGTAAAATCAGCATAATCCTTGACACACCTCCATCATGCAGTTATTACTTCCGCTTCCGCGTGTCCTCCATCCCAAATGCCCGGAGTTCCTGATGGAAAGCAGTCCGGCGGGAATAGGCGCTTCGGTATTCTTCCATGATTCTTTTCTTTGCGCCCGGCTCGCCCCGGGATTCCTCTACTTCCCCTAATGCCGCTACAAAGGCCGCACATTCCCCATAATAGTTCCTGCGGTTATGTTCCATAATGCCTGCCACCCGCAGTTTTACCCAATGTTCCAGCCGCTTTACCATGTCCTTTGCTTCTTCCTCCGGCATGATGGCATGCTCCCGCCACTTGCAGAACCGCTCCCAGAAAAATTGCTGTTCCTCCAACTCTGTGCCCCGGCAGGTCCCTTTGAAATAACTTTTTGCATCAAAGGAACTGGAATCCATATAATTTTTGCACATCTGCCTGCATCCCACGGAAAGTTCTTCTCCACGATAGAGATATAAAAACAGCAGCGCCATGCCTTCCTTCATAAAAGTGCCTGACCATCCCAAGGCCTGCTTCTCCCTCATGCCCTCTGATACCATCTGCTGGATGCTGCCGCTAAAAAACAGCAGGGACTCATACACATAACTGCCTTGGTATCGTTCCCTGCTCCCCAGCATATCATCAGGAACAGCTCCCCGGAACACCCTTTCTGCTGCTTTCTGCCATTTCCCATAATCTCTGGCTTCCAGCACCAACCGGAGGTAATTTACCACGCTTGGGACAGCACGGAATGATTCATACCAGCAGTGCTCCGCCTCATCCCTGTCTTCCATCTGCAAGGCAAACTCCGCCGTTACCAAAGCCACTTCACTCCGCACCTGCCTGTCCAGCAAAATACGGGGTATGGCCTCTTTTCCAATTTCCAGCCCATCCGCTATTTGCCCCTTTTCCTTGCACTGCCCCAAAAACTGCATGTATAAGCCCGGATGGCAATCCACAAATTTTCTTGCTGTGTCCAGCAGGACACCTGGGCTGTCCACCAGCGAAACTGCCTCCCGTAAAAGCTGCCATGCCTTTTTATCTTCCACAGTTCCAAGGTAATTTATCCAAAGCCTTAAAAATTCTTGGAACTGCCCCAGTTCTTTCTGGCTTTTCTGCATCAGCAGCTCCAGCGTAGCTTTTTCACTGGAGGAATTTTTGAACATCCAGTAAAGGGCATCTGGCCTCCCCTCCAAATCATTCCCCCAATATGCTGCCAGAAGGGCATCTAACACAAACCCTTCATAATCAAAATCAAGGATATTCTGGCTGGCCAACTCCTGTATTGACAATTCCACTCCCCCATATTCCCCGTCCGTGCTGATTTCCATTGCAAGGAGAAAATCTGCCAAATCATAACCCATCCCATACAGCTCCCTGTCTACGCATGTGTGCACCAGCTTTACGCCCTCCCCAATTACTTCACAGATATGTTCTGGGTCTTCGTAAAGAATTCCTCCTTCTTCATCATCGTACCACCCATCATACATTTCTTCATAGACTTCCTCCAGCACAAGTTCCCCGTCATTAATTACAGCAAGCTGCTGCATGTTCCTTTCAATTGCACCTTTTAACTGCTCCTTGCCAAGCGCATCCTGTATCCCCGTTTCATCTGCATCTGCCTTCTTACCTGCAAAAGAAAATAAGCGTTCCAGAAACTCCTCCCTTTTGTGCTCTGGAACGCTACGGGCATAATCATGCAGGAACGCTGCTAAGCGTTCCTGCGCCATGCTGCCGGCTGCCTGATCGGCCTTCTTGATAAATTCCGTATAATTCATTGTTTTCCCCTTGCCTTTCTTATCTGGTGTGGCTCCATTCACAAGATATACCCAAGTGTACCACAAAAGGTTTTTGCCGTAAAGAAAGTTTCAGGGATAAAATTAATTCACCTTCAAATATCAAGCCATTGAATAAACATGGCTATTTCCTCATTGCCCACTGATTTTCCCTGGAGCGTGTCTGAAAATTGCTTTCTGCAAGATTCCGTCCCAGTTTGCATCAGATTTTATGCTGGATTTGGGAGGTGTAGCGGGCTACATTGACGAAATACAGCATAGAATCCGGTGTGAAATGGGGCGGAACATTGTAGGAATGAATTCTCAGACACGCTCTAGCCTGTCTGCCAGCGCAATAACCCTTCCCGCACAGGCACGGATTTCCTCCCCGGAAAGTTCCCCTTCCCGGTAAGCACGGCGGATATCTGCGTCATCCTCCGGGTTCCCCGGCATAATAATGTCATTCCCGGCAGCCACGCATTTCCATGGGCTGCTCCCATCTTCCGGGACGGTTGTGTTCCAGTCCGACATTACCACCCCTTCAAAGCCCCACTCCCTGCGCAAGACCGTTGTGCAAAGCCCTTTCAGGTTTGCCGCATGGACACCATTAATCTGGTTATAAGAAGTCATAACGGCAGCAGGCGCGCCCTGCTTGACTGCAATCTCAAACCCACGGAGGTAAATTTCCCGGAGCGCCCGCTGGGAAACACAGGCATCTACCCCCATCCGGTTATCCTCTTGGTTATTGCAGGCAAAATGCTTCACTGTCACGCCACAGTCCCCGCCCTCCTGCACCCCGGAGGTAACAGCAGCAGCCATCATCCCGGACAGGTATGGGTCCTCCGAATAGTACTCAAAATTCCGTCCGCATAATGGGTTCCGCTGGATATTCATCCCCGGCGCCAGCCACAAGCCTACATGGAATTCCCTCATTTCTTCTGCAATGGCCCGGCCAAACTCCTGCATCAGCCCTGTGTCCCATGTCTGTGCCAGCGCAGTCCCTACTGGGAATGCCGTGCAGTACTGGTAGTAAGTGTCTGCATCCTCATGGTATTCCATTTCTTCCAAAAAGCCATTTTCCAAAGACCCGAGGACGCCAGCCCCATATACAGAACCGGATGCCCGGTCTGCCTGATAGCTTCGGCGTAAGCGCAGCCCGGCCGGGCCGTCCGCCATAATCAGGGAACAGATCCCATACTTCCCTTCCAATGCCTCCGTCGTTTCCCCAGCGGAGCCTGGCACACGAATCCCAGAAGATCCAAGGGTACTGGCTCCTTGGGTAATGTTCCCATATAAAAGGGGGATCAATTCCTCAACAGGCAGTTCTGCCGCTATGGAAGGAATATCCTCTCCCTCCTTCCCTGCGATTGGGGCTTGCAGCGCATCTTGCCCCTCTATGGATGCCTTTAAGGCTTGTTTCCCTTCTGCCATGGAAGCTCCCTTCCCTGGCTGGAAGGAATAGGATGGCACTGCCTGCCCTTCCCTGAGATCTTCCAAAACGTTCCTCCTCACGGCCCCTGCCCCATCTAGTTCCTCAAATTCCGCCTGTTTCGGGCATATTTCTTCCACCTGTTCCAGCACGGCCAGTTCTGGGACAGTAAGGGTGGCTGCAAGCAGCAAGGATTCTGCATGTTTCCCAAGGCATATGCCATACGTGCCATCTTCCACAACCCATGCCATTTTTTCTTCTGAAAAGCTGGCAAGCTGTTTCTGCCCAACTGCAATGGTTAGCCGCTGGGTTTCCCCCGGCTGCAAAAGCCCCGTTTTTGCAAAGCCTACCAGCCGGTGGCTCTCTTTCGTTCCCAGTATGGAAGTATCTGCTGGCGGGACTTTTCCTTCCCCAGACGGATGATGGACCCCATTCCCCTGGGACTGGGCTGCCCCTGCCTGCGGCAATGCCGCATAGACCTGCACTACCTCCCGGCCAGCGTAAGAAGCCCCAATATTTTTCACGGTAACAGTAACATCAAACCCCAGTTCCGTAAGCTCTAAATTTTCAAAGGAAACGGAAAAATCCGTATAGGAAAGCCCATAGCCAAAGGGGAACAGGGGCTGCACCCCAAATGTGCCGAAGTACCGGTATCCCACATAAATCCCTTCCCGGTACTCCTCTTTTTCCAAATCCCCATTCAGGGCGCCAAACGCTTCCGCAAAAGGATAATCCCCATAACGCTTCGCCCATGTGGCTGTCAGCCTCCCGTCCGGCACAGACTTTCCAAGGAGCACGTCCGCAATGGCACGTCCCCCCTCCTGCCCCGGCAGGGAAGTATGAAGCACTGCCTTGATGTTTCCGGCCTCCTGCAAAATATCCGTCAGCTCTATGGGCGCGCCCACATTTAAAATAAGCGCAATTGGGATATTCTGCTGGTTCAGGTACAAGATATGCTCCCATTCTGTTTTGCTTAAATAATAGTCCCCCTCTGTCCGGCTTCGGTCCTTCCCCTCACCAGACCTGCGGCTGATGACATAGATGGCAGCAGAAGCCCCAGCCATGTCCTCTTTCTGGATGCTGCGCCCTCCGGGCAGGAAAAAAGGGTTCATGGCATAGGCGTCAAAGGGATTTTCCACCCGCTTTGCATCCTCCAGAATCTTTTCCTTCCATACCTTCCGCGCGTCCTCATACTCTTTCCCGTAATCCGCCAGCCATCCCTCGCTGGCTATCTGTACGCCGGCTTCCTTAAGTCCCTTGTAAACAGAACAGCTTTCCCTGTTGTTCACATCCCCAGAGCCGGTTCCTCCTTTTACGGTCTGTGATGCGCCGCTCCCAAATAAGGCAACCGATATTGACGCCTTCAGCGGCAGCATGCCATCATTTTTTAAAAGCACCATCCCCTCCGCAGCCAGTTTCCGGGCCAGCCTGCTGTTTCGAACCTCCCGCCCGGAAGGGCGTTCCTCCAATGTGCCGCTATGTACCGCCTTTCGTTCTCCCATATGTCCTCCTTTTTCTGAACAAATTCCCGCTTAGGGAATTTCTGAATGATAGAAATCCACCCCCGCAAGCCGCATAGGCTCAGGGCATGACGGAAGATTTGCTTCCCATCATGCCCAAGGGCTGGATTCCTCTGCTTCTTTCTATTACCAATGTTTTTATAAAATCTGTCCTGCCTACTCTTTTACCCCTCCAAGCGTCACGCCCGCAATGATATATTTTGAAAGGAACAGGTACACAAGGATAATCGGGACAATTGCCACCAGAATCATGGTGTATATTTTCCCCATGTCGAAATTCATGTAGTCTGCGCCGCGGAGCGTTGCAATTAGGATTGGCACAGTCATTTTGTCTTTGGACTGGATGACCAGAGCTGGTACGAAATAATTATTCCAGGAACCTACAAACGTAAAGATTGCCTGCACTGCAATCGCTGGCTTCATAATCGGGATGACAATCTGGTTGAAGGTCCGAAACTCCCCAGAGCCGTCAATCCTTGCCGCTTCCACCAAGGACAGGGGAAGGGAGGACTGCAGGTAGCTGTACATAAAGTAGAATACAGCCGGGGATGCAATGGAAGGGATAATCAGCGGCAGCAGAGAATCATACATCCCCATATTGGTAACCAGCCGCAGGAACCCCATTGCAGTCACCTGCGTAGGCATCACAAGGATAGCCATGATAAATGTAAATGCCACTTTCTTACATTTAAAATTATACGCGTAAAGCCCATAGGCTGTCAACGCTGAAAAATAAGTACAGATTGCTGCCGAGCACCCGGAAACAACCAAGCTGTTGATAATTCCCCGGAACATCGGGAATGTCCCGTCATTGGCAACATTCTTCAGGTTTTCCAGAAAATAGTTTCCCGGCAGCGCAGAAAACCCTTTCTGCAAGTCTGCATGTGACCGCGTGGCATTGACAAACAGGATATAGAAGAAAAACAGGCACATAAAAGACAGGATAACCAGTACAATATGTGCAAAAATACTCCGTAAATGGCTTGGGCCTTTTGATTTCATAAGCTATGCCCTCCTTTGTTTTTTTGAGTACTCTCGGAAATTCACAGCCCTTGAAAATACTGGTGTTCCAAAGAACTCCATTCTTTCTTTACCTCCACTTTTCAGTGGATTTTTTACATATTTTCTTTATTCTTTCAGAAATTTTCAAATCCCTATTGACAAACCTTCCAGTTTGTGCGGCCGACTTAATTGCCAGCGGGCAATTAAGTCGGCCCTTCGATTAAGGATATCATCATTTTCCATCACAATCGGTAGTGTCAAGTAATCTATGAAAAAATGAGCTGAAAAAAATAGGCTCACCTGAACCTTGAAAACTGCAGATATTGATGATTTAAGACCTTGGGGCGTTGCCCCAAACCCCACAAGGGACCAGTCCCTTGACCCATTTTCGGGCTCTGACCGAACCCGTCCTCGCCGGAAGGCAGGAAAAGGGCGCAGTTGCCCCCTTTTCTGCTTGACAGGATAATCCGTGAGCCTTATGTCAATAGACTTTCGCGGCATATCCTCACCGCCTGGCGGCGGCTCCGGTATTCCACGGTTCTATTGACAACAGCTCCGCTCCGGTGCGGCAGTACCGTTTTTCTGCATATTCAGGATGGTCTGCTGGCCCAGGAAGATGAGAAGCTGCCATTTGCCTGGCATGTTGTCGGCGCCCTGTAGCATTTCCACCTCGTTGAGGACTTTATATTTGTTGTGTTTGTGCGGGCGCAGAAAGTTGTAGTAAGCGACCCAGAGAGCCAGGTCATAGTTCGCCCCGTCGATATTGTCGAAGCCGTTTGTGTGACGGTAAGAAGCCTTATAGGTCCGGTTAAGCCGCTCGATCATCTGTTTAAACGGGCGGTGTTCTGCTGAGACGGCATCATCATTGGTAAGTCCGAGGGCCTGGGTAACCTTGAAGGAAAAGTCTTTGCCGAGCCTTTTTACGAATTCCATGGCGGCAAGAGGATAGGCGCTGTAGCCGTCTGCGATGAACTTAAATTTTTCGGGCAGCTTCGTAAGCCCCCGGAAGGCCATACGCATGGCAAGGATACAGGGGCCGACGCCACGGTTGTCGGATACCTGGTAGCCGATGATGGACCGGGACGCAGCGTTCATAATAAGCCAGACATAGGTTTTGATGCCACGGATTTTTATATAGGTTTCATCGGCAGTAAAGACCTCCCCTTTTTCGTAGGGGTACTGGTCAACAAAGGGCTTAATGCAGACAGCGGCAGTTTTGCAGTAGTTGGCAATCTGCTGGTGGGAAATGTCAATGTTGTACAGGTCTTTCAGGGCCTGGGAGGTTTTTCTCAGGGAGAGGCCGAGGTTGACGCGGAGGGTCAGGCACAGGGACATTACGCGGGAATTATGTTTGCTGAATTTCAGGGAGGAGGCACTTTTAGGCAGTGTATTTAGATCCATGCTGAAAAAATCCATCGTGAACTCACGGTAGATATAGTGGAGTTTATATTTGTTTTTGCCGTAATTTTCACGGAGGTCTTCCTGATCCACTTTCCCCAGGTTGTAGAGATAATAAGGGCATTTGGGATTGACGCACTTATGGATGATGAAGTGTTTGCGTTCTTTCTTGGGAATCAGGGCATTGCCGCAGTGCGGGCAGCGTAGTTTCACAGAGGAGAAGCGGCTTTCATCCGGAGAGAACCTTGCGCTGCAGATTTTGCAGAGAAGCTGCCCTTTGGAACCATTATTTTTGTAAAGGAAAGGTTTCGGCGCATTACAGCGGGGGCAGGTGCATTCATCCGGGATATCGCATTCTGACCGGCGGCTGACAGGGCGTATCTTCTTACCATAACGTTTTTCGAAGTAAGGGATTAATTCTTTATAAGTCCAGTCCTGGCGGAAGTCGGTGATAAGAGGGAGTTCATCAATCTTGAACTTCTGGTATTTTGGGGAATGGGAATCATCAAAGGCCCACTGTTTCAGAGGGATGTATCTGCAGATAAAGTTGATCAGCCAGCAGTTTTGCTGGTAAAGAGATTGAATGAGAGAGAGTAAATAGGTAATAATATCCATAAGCAATGATTTTCCTTTCAGTGTTTGTGGGTTAGTAATAGTATTGACACAAAAAAGGGAGGTCATTGCTTTTTTTCTTGAAAAAGTGGTGTAATCCTTGGAATTATAAGGTTTGCAACAAAAAATATAGTGGTAGATTTGACACTACCTCACAATCGAAGGAGGACGCACTTATGATAAAGATCTGGCAGTCCCATCAGGAATACATCCATTTCCTGCATGAGGCTAAAATTCATTTTGATTCTTCTCAGCGCACCAGGCTGACCGGTGAGTTTGCCGCTGCAAGGGAAAAACTCTGTCTCTTGAATCTTGATCCTGTCATGGCGCTTTTGGAGCCATACTATAAACCGTTTGGCCGTCCCGCCATTAACCAGCCGCAGATCCTGCGCTCCCTGATCCTTATGCTGGACCAGGGCTTTACAGGTATTACTGCCTGGGTGGAAAAACTAAGTTCCGACAGCCTGTTGGCTTTTTTAATTGGCTGCACGCCGCACACCCTGCCGCCGCTTGGCTCTTATTATGATTTTATTGACCGCCTCTGGCTCCAGGATAAACAATTCCAAAAATCCGCCAGGAAGGACCTTTTCCCCGCTGACAAAAACAGAAAGCCTGCTAATAAACCCGCAAAAGGGAAAAAACTTCCCAACCGCCATCCAGAAATTACAAAGATTATGGCTAGGGAAGCTCTTTCCAGGGATGAATTTCCTTTTTATTACGAAAAGCTTCTTCAGCAGGCATTCTGTGCCGCCGCCATCCTTCCATCTTTGCAGCGCGGCCTTATCCATAAGGACGGCATCACGCTTTCCGGTGACGGGACCTGCGTCCATACTCATGCCAGCCCTTACGGGCATAAAGTGTGCGGCTGTCCGGTCCATGGACAGACCCGCTGCAACTGTCCGCGCCATTATTCTGATCCGGATGCCCATTGGGGCTGGGACAGCGATCTTGGAACTTACTATTTTGGATATACGTTGTATATGCTGTCTTACCATGACGGCCAGCTTGGAATCGACCTTCCTTTACATATCCGTTTCCTGGATGCAAGACGCCACGACAGTGTCAGCGGAATTGTTACACTTAAGGAATTTCGTGGCCTGAACCCTGATATTCCCATCCAAAATCTGTGTTTTGATTCCGCCAATGACAACTACCCTACGTATAACCTTTGTAAAACATGGGGCATCCGGCCTTTTATCGACCTGAATGCCAGCCGCGGCATGCCAAAATCCATTCTGGATGAAATTATAATCGATAAGGATGGAACGCCCATCTGCCAGGCCGGTTACCGGATGGTATACTGGGGCTATTGCTCCGGCCGCAGCCGGTGCAAATGGCGCTGCCCGCTGGCCTGCCGCAAAGTGGATAACTGTCCGTGCCGGGATAAATGCTCCAAATCCCCATACGGGCGGTGCGTCTATACAAAACCGGAATGGGACGCGCGCCTTTATCCTCCGGTTGCCAGAGGGACACGGGAATATAAAAAAATTTATAAAAACCGCACATCCTGCGAACGTGTAAACAACCGCATCCTCAACGATTACCATCTGCATGCCATGGGCATCCACCGAAGAAAAAGATATACTTTCTTTGCGGTAATTGCCGGCATAAACATCCATGCGGATGCATGGATGAAAAAACAAAGCAAAGGCTCCGCCGACGAAACGGCATCCATACAATTTAACTAAATAGATAATTTTAAACAGCATCCTATAGTACAAGGGAGAAGTGCGCCCAAAATTAAGAACTATTCTTATAAACAAATTGGTTGTTGTACATATTCCATGCAAATACTAACCAATGTTCATTTTTGTATAATTTTCAATCCACTATTCAAGAGTTTCCGAGAGTACTCTTTTTGCTTTTTTCGCAGCCGCCTTCGAGCCGTCCGGATCGTCATTATTTGTCATCCGGTATACGATAAAGCACAAAATCCCGCTGACTACAAACAAATAAACGGACAATGCACCCGCCATGCCGTAGTTCTTGCTCTTTAAGTGGCTGTTCAAGAACATAATCAAGGTCATGGACGTACGGTCCGGCGTCCCCTGCCCATTCGTCAGGATTTGGGGCACATCGAACATCTGCAGGCCGCCGATAATGGACGTAATCAATGTATAAGCGAGGATTGGCCGTATCTGGGGAAGGGTAATATAGAAAAACCGCTGTATGCTGTTGCAGCCATCCAGTTCAGCCGCCTCGAAAATATCCGGGCTGATTCCCATAATGGCCGCCATCAGCATAATCGTCGAATTCCCAAACCACATCAGGAAATTCATCAGCCCCACCAATGACCGGGTCCCGAATACAGAGCCCAGGAAATCTATGGGCTGGCGAATCCACCCCAAGGATTGCAAGATGGAGTTGATTGGCCCATTGGTGGAAAACATGGTGAAAAACAGCATTGCAAACGCAGACGCCATAATCAGGTTCGGCAGGTAAATCACTACCTTAAAAAACTGGCTTCCATGGATTTTCAGCCGGGCGTCCACGAACCATTCTGCAAGAACTAAGGCAATCACAATCTGCGGGATAAACCCAATGATCCAAAGAATCATCGTATTCCCTGCATATTTCAGCATATCTGAGCCCAACAGGCTGATATAATTCTCAAGGCCGATAAAGTTTGGCCCCACCTCTTTAATCCCCGAACGGTAATATTCAAAAAAACTATAGCGAATAGTATCCACCAAAGGGATAAAAGAAAATATGAAGAAACTCACAAAAAACGGAAGGATAAACAAGTATCCCCATTTCGCATAATCTATTTTTTTATGTTTATTTTCCATAAACTTCCGCCCCTTTCTCTATCTGGCGCTGCCACAGCCGCATGTGGCAGCGCCAGGTCCTTTCACATTGGGCCTTTCTTATTCCGGCCACTGGATTTCTGTAATGTCTGGGTAACGTTCCATGACTGCCGTTTCAAAATTGCTCTTCGCCTTGTCAAATTCCACTTGCCCCTGCAAATAGTCATTGAAGGAGTTCTGGATTAATTCCACGCATCCCTGGTCATACGCAGAAAGGGGCGCAATCACAATATTCTCTGCCACTGGCACAAAATACTTGAATGCATTCTGCCCGCCTAAGAACGCAGAGGAAAATCCCTTATCATCTTTTGCCGCCTGCTGCATGCCTGTCTTCGTATTGGTAAAATCAGAATATTCCTTGGAAATTTTTAACAGGTTCCCTTGATCTGCAGTCACTGCAAGGATAATGTCTTTCACATGCTCCGGATTATCGGTCCCGGTGCAGGCATGGACATAAGATCCGCCCCAGTTATATTCCTGCGGCGGGTTTGTAACCGCCCATGCGCCGTCTTCGCCGTCCCAGTTGTCCTTCAGGTTAAAATCAATCCCCCATGCCGGGAACAGGAAAGCAAACACTTTCGACGTAGACCCCATCGCCTTGTTCCAGTCATCGTTAAACTGGCCCTTCACGCTCTTGTCCAGATAGCCTGCATCCAGCCACTCTTTGGAATCTGCAACCCAGTCCATAATTTTCTGGTCGACTTTAATCACCGTTTCCCCAGGGCTGACCCAAGACTGCGCAATGCTGTTGCCATAGAGCCGGAAGGTATCTGCATAGGAAGAAAAGGTAAAATACCCCTTCGCTTTCAGCTCCTCAGCGGTGGCTTTCATGGTATCCCAGTCCTTCACCTTTTCGCCTACTTTTTCCGGGTCGTCTGTACCAAATACATCCTTTGCAATATCCCTGCGGTATACCAAAAGCCCCGGGCAGCACTGCCAGGTAGATCCCCTCTGGACGCCATTCGTATCAGAAGCTGTCACCTTTGTAAAGCTGTACTGGTCTGCCAAATCCTTTTCCGGGTCAATTCCCAAGTCTGTAAGCGGCATAGCGGCATCTGCTTCTGCATCCGTATATTTATTCACATAATCTGTTTCTGACAGGAAAATATCTACCTTGTCGTCTGCCGGCGCATCTGCCTGTTTCATCAGCGCTTCGTCCAGTTTCTGCTGGTACACGCCGTCCTGGTTTGGGTTGATTGTCCAATGGATCTCCGTCCCGTCTTTCAAGGTCGTCACCGTCCCATCCTTGGAAGTTTCCACTACCTCTGGGTAAACGGCTTCTACACGTTCCCTGAACTCATTGTTCCAGCTATAGATGTTAATTACCTTGCCTTCTTCCGCGCCCTGGCTCTCCTGCGTACTGGCAGAATCGCTTTTGCTGGAACCTTCATTGGGCTGGCTCCCACACCCGGCCAATACACTTGCTGCCATGGCTGCTGCCAATAAGATGCTGACTGCCTTCCTTTTCATGTCATAAATCCTCCTTTTGTTCTTGTGCGGCACTGTGCACACAGCCGCCGCACTTTTAGTTTGTGGCAGGATTATACCGTAAATTTTAGGAAGGATATACTATGGATTTTAACAAAATATCAGATTCATGACACCTTTTGGAACTTTATTTTATGTCATGATTCTGATATTTTTCTCATGTTTCTGATTTTCTCTATATGGAAATTCCGATATGATATTCCTACTAAAATATATTCCCCCGCCCTGCACAGGAAAATCTATCCTGTACCATATGCTTAAGGCGCAGCCGGGGCAATGTGAAAGGAGAACAAGATTTGGAACATATACAATTTACAGACAAACATGGCAGCTTCACCATCCGGCAGCCGGAACAGACGAATTACCTGTACTTTCCCCTTGCTTCTGAGGCTGGCCTGAAAAGCGCAGTAACGCCAACCCTTGGGGGCGATGCCAAGATCGACCAGGAAACCTTCCTTTTAGAGCCGGTAAGCTCTGAAAACCTCCACAACAACCGCTCCTCCCGGAATTTCTGGTGCAGGGTGGAAGGAGGCGGGGTGTTCTCAGCCACTGGGGCGTCCGCACAGCAGGAGGCGGCAAAATTCACCCCTCAGCAGGAGGAAAGTGAGCTGTCCGCAGGGTTTATGTGGCAGCGCACCAAGCGCACCTTCCAGGACTTGCATCTGGCCTCAGAGATTACCATGTTCATCCCAAAAAACCAAAATGTGGAAATCATGCACATTTCTATCCGCAACCTGTCTGAAAAGACACAGGAACTGACTGCCTACGCCGCCATCCCAATCTATGGCCGCAGCGCAGACAACATCCGGGACCACCGGAACGTGACTTCCATGCTCCACCGCATCAAGGCAGAAAAACAAGGGGTTTTTGTCTGCCCCACCATGTCCTTTGATGAGAAGGGGCACCGGCCCAACCACCGGATTTACTATGCAATGGGCTTTACCGGCAGCGGCGGCGCCCCAACCGCCTTCTACCCTACCGTAGAAGACTTTATAGGGGAAGGGGGCACGTTCACCCACCCTAGGGCCGTATATGAGCAATTTCCGGGAACCCCTGCCCCATGGGAAGGCGCAGGGAAGGAGGCAATGGGCGCTTTCCGGTTTGACCCCATTGCCCTTGCCCCCGGCGAGGCGGCTGAATACGTCCTGCTCCTTGGGGCAGCGGACAGCCAAGAGGACATCCCGCACATATCCCAGGGCTTCCATACTTCCGCCCAAGCCTTGGCCGCTTTGGCAGAAACAAAATCCTACTGGCAGGAAAAGGTGAATGTCAGTTTCCATACCAGCAGCCCAGAATTTGACAGCCTGATGAAATGGGTCAGCTTCCAGCCCTTCCTGCGGCGTCTCTTTGGCTGCTCCTTCCTTCCCCACCACGATTATGGCCGGGGCGGCCGGGGATGGCGGGACTTATGGCAGGACTGCCTTTCCCTCCTTCTGCTGGAACCGGGAAACGTCCGCCAGATGATTGCGGCAAATTACGGCGGCGTCCGCATAGATGGGACAAATGCTACCATTATCGGCAGCGGGGACGGAAACTTCCAAGCAGACCGCAACGGTATTGCAAGGGTCTGGATGGACCACGCCCTCTGGCCCCTGATTACTACAAAGCTTTATATCCACCAAACCGGGGATATTGGCATCTTGTCCCAGCAAGCCCCTTACTTTAAGGATGCCCAGACCAAGAGGGGGACGGCCCTTGATCCCCTCTGGGACAATGCATACGGCAATATGCAGCGCACCGATGGGAATGAGGTTTACACTGGAACCATCCTAGAACACCTCCTCATCCAGCAGCTTACTGCATTTTATGAAGTAGGGGAACACAATATTTGCCGGCTGCGGGATGCAGATTGGAACGATGCCTTGGATATGGCGTCCCAGCATGGGGAAAGCGTTGCCTTCACCTGTGCCTATGCTGGGAACCTTCTGGAGCTTGCCTCCCTCATCCGCCTGCTTGCCGATAGTTCCGGAACCAGGCATGTGGAACTTCTGGAAGAACTTGGGACCCTGCTGGGCAACAGACCGGAAACTTACAGTGACCCTGGCAAAAAACAGGAAACCCTGCAAGCGTACTGCGCCCGCTGCAGGCACAATATCAGCGGAAAGCGCGCCAGCTTCTCCCTCTCTGCCCTTGCGCTGGACTTGACCCAGAAAGCCCATTGGCTGATCGGGCATATCAGGAGCCAAGAATGGATTGAGGGGACGGATGGCGAGGGATGGTTCAACAGCTATTACGACGACCACGGGCAGCCCGTGGAGGGATTCCAGGCCGGCGCTCCCCGCATGATGCTGACCGGGCAGGTCTTTGCCATTATGGGCGGCGTGGCCGAGGACGCCCAAATCCAAAAAATCGTGAAAAGCGCAGACCATTACCTCTACCGGGAAGGGCTGGGCGGCTACTGCCTGAACACGGATTTCCATGAGCTGAAATTTGACATGGGCCGGATGTTTGGGTTCGCTTACGGCGAAAAAGAAAATGGCTCTGTTTTTTCCCATATGGCCGTTATGTACGCCAATGCCTTGTACCGCCGCGGGTTTGTGAGGGAAGGCTATAAAGCCTTAAAATCCTTGGCAGACGCCGCCATGAACTTTGGGACCAGCCGCATTTACCCGGGCATCCCGGAATATTTCCGTTCCGACGGGCGGGGAATGTACCATTACCTGACAGGGGCAGCAAGCTGGTACATGATGACAATGATTACCGAAGCCTTCGGCGTCCGGGGAGAGGCCGGGGACTTGATTTTAGAGCCGAAGCTTCTGGCAGAACAATTTGATTCGGAAGGGACTGCCTCCATCGCCGTCCCCTTCGCAGGAAAAGATTTTCAGGTAACTTATATCAATACAAGTACCATGGATTTTGGCGCATATGCCATCGGCTCCGCCACCTGCGGGCAGGAAACGCTTAGTGTCCACGGTTCCTTTGCCATCCTTCCGCGGCATCTGCTGGATACCCTGCAAAGCGGCGCCACACATCAGATTACTGTACAGCTTACGGAAAAAATGTACAGCCCTGACAGCAATGAATAGCTTTCCGAAAAACAAAAAGAAAGGAACAGATACTGCAGCATGAAATATGGATATTTTGACGACAACAACAAGGAATATGTCATAGAACGGCCGGACACGCCAGCGCCATGGGCCAACTATTTAGGCTCCCCGGAATACGGCGCAATCATCTCCAACAATGCAGGCGGCTATAGCTTTGCAAAATCCGGTGCAAACGGGCGCATCCTGCGCTATGTTTTCAACAGCTTCGACCAGCCAGGCCGGTACCTTTACCTCCGGGACAACGATTCGAAGGATTACTGGTCTGCCTCTTGGCAGCCAGTAGGGAAGGACTTAGGCAGCTACAAAAGCGTCTGCCGCCATGGCCTAGGCTACACCCAGATGGAGGCCGAATATGATGGGATAGCATCCAAGGCCTCCTACTATGTCCCGCTGGGAAAATCCTACGAGGTTTGGGCCCTTGCCCTGACAAACCGCTCAGGCAGGCGCCGGGAGCTGACGCTGACTGGCTATGCCGAATTCACCAACCACAGCAACTATGAACAGGATCAGGTAAACCTCCAATATTCCCTGTTCATTGGCCGCACCTTGTTCCAAGGGAACCGGATTGTGCAGCAAATCCATGGCAATTTAGATGCCTTATCAGAAGAAGAAAAGATTGACGGAAAAAATGTAATAGAACGTTTCTTCGGCCTTGCAGGGGCAGAAGTTTCCTCCTACTGCGGGGACAAAATGCAGTTCCTAGGGGCATACCACGGCTACGGCAACCCCCAAGGCGTCCTTTCCGGCGACCTTGGAAATGCATTAAGCTATAATGAAAATTCCTGCGGCGCACTCTCCTGTACCATCCCTTTGGAGCCAGAGGAAACAAGGACTGTTGTTTTCCTCCTTGGGGAACGGCCTTCCCAGGAAGCAGCAGGCATCCTTGCATCCTACCAAGATGCCGGGGCATCTGTAACGCAGGAACTGGACAGCCTGAAAGCTTACTGGCAGGGGAACTTAAGCCGGCTTAAGGTAACAACCCCAAGCCCGGAATTCAACACCATGGTGAATACATGGAATCCCTACAACTGCTTTATGACATTCCTCTGGTCCAGGGCGGCCTCCTTTATTTACTGCGGGCTGCGCAACGGCTACGGCTACCGGGACACGGTACAGGACATCCAAGGGATTATCCACCTTGCACCAGAACAGGCAGCGGAAAAAATCCGTTTCATGCTCTCCGCCCAGACAAGCAATGGCGGCGGGCTGCCCCTTGTAAAATTTACCCATACCCCCGGCCAGGAAGATACCCCGGACGATGCCTCCTACCGGCAGGAAACCGGGCATCCCGCCTACCGGGCAGACGATGCCCTGTGGCTCTTCCCAACCGTCTATAAATACATTGCGGAAACTGGGGATATAGATTTCCTTAAGGAGCCTATCCCTTATGCGGATAAAGGCTCAGACACCGTATACTGCCACCTAAAACGCGCCATCCAGTTTTCCCTGGAGCGGCTCGGCCCCCATGGCATGCCCGCTGGCCTTTACGCAGACTGGAATGACTGCCTGCGCCTTGGGGCAGATGGGGAATCTGCTTTTGTTGCCATGCAGTTTTATTATGCACTGTCCATCCTGAAAAAATTTTCCGTTTTCCAGCAGGACACAGATGGTACGGAATTTATAGACAGAACGCAGGAAGAAATGGGCAAAACCATCCAAAAGCTGTGCTGGGATAAGGACCGGTTTATCCGGGGCTACACCGAAGACGGCAGCCAGATAGGAGCCGCAGCAGACCCAGAAGCTAACCTGTGGCTGAACCCCCAAAGCTGGGCCGTGATCAGCGGGCTTGCAGAACCGGCACAGGCAGACGCCATACTTTCCAATGTCTATGGGAAACTGAACACGGAATACGGCGCGCTTTTGATGGATCCGCCCTACCATGCACATGCCTTTGACGGCGCACTGGCTGTCATTTACAATCCGGGGACAAAAGAAAACGCCGGGATTTTCTCCCAGTCCCAAGGCTGGCTCATCCTTGCTGAAGCCCTGCGCGGGCATGGGGAACGGGCTTTTACCTATTTTATGGAAAATGCCCCAGCTGCCCAAAATGAACACGCAGAAATCCGCCGCCTTGAACCCTACTGCTATGGGCAGTTCACCGAAGGCAGGGACAGCAGGCATCCCGGACGCTCCCATGTCCATTGGCTCACTGGCACTGCCTCCACGGTGATGGTTGGGTGCGTAGAAGGCATTTTGGGGCTCCGGCCAAACTTGGAGGGAATCACCCTGTCCCCTGCCATCCCAAAAAGCTGGGCACACCTTGAAATCGAAAAGGAATTCCGCGGGAAACACTTGCATATCCGGATTGAGAACCCAAATGGAAAAGAATCCGGATGTGAAACACTTACCTTAAACGGAAAAATACTGGCCGGGAACCACATCCCTGCCAGCCTCTTGGAAAAAGAAAATGAAATTGTGCTTACCTTGTAATCTTCTGGGCATCAGCACAGCACCTTAATACCTGAAGGGGCTGTTGCAAAATAGCTGTTATATACAAGATATGGTATTCAGAACTTTGTAATCTCTGCCATATATTGTATATAAGCTGCATTTTGCGACAGCCCCTTTCCGCCCTCTTTCCCTGCATCCTTCTGGAACTGGCGCCCTACTGCCCCCCTGCCGTCCCCATTTCCTTCTTTTCCCCGATTCCTTCAATTTCCCATTGCGCCATATAATTGGTATCCCGGTATTTCTTTGGCGTTACGCCAGCAATCTCCCGGAACTGCTGTATAAAATGGCTTTGGGATGAAAAGGAAAGGCGGTTTGCAATGTCAATAATAGCATAATCACTGTACCGGAGCAGATTTTTTGCCTTCTCAATCTTCTGCCTGCGGATGTAGGCACTGACAGAATCCCCTGTTTCTTTCTTAAACAGCCTTGAAAGATAACTAGCGGACACCCCCAGCTCATCGGACAAATCCTCTATCGTAATGCGTTCCTTGATATGGGAATAGATATATTCCTTGCAGGCATTGATATGCTTGGAATTCGTATCGCTCCTGCGGAGCTTGCGCATTTTTTCCGCATAGTCCAGCACCATCTCATCATGCAGGCTCCGCACCCCCTGCACAGTATGGATGTCATCCAGCTTCTGGATATAGAAATCGCTCATGCGGAATGCCTGCTCCAATTCCATGCCTTTCTGCCTGCACAGGCGCGTAATCATCGCTGTCGTTATTACAAAATGGTATTTTAGGTTCGTTACCGGGTCCCGGGACAAGACCCCGACCCCTTCAGTGTCCAAAAAACGCTCCTGCTGGCAGTTTTCCCGCACTGCATCCAGATTCCCATTGGACACCTCCTGATAAAACAGGAATTCCTCTGTGGGCTGCCTGTGTTCCATTTCATCTACGTCATCTCCGGCCTCCAAAAGGAGCCATTCATCCTGATAACCCATTGTATGCACCTGCTTTCTTCCTGCTACTTCATCCATCAATTTCAATATCTCACTCTTTAACTTATCATCAAACCTAAACCGGACATAACCATCTTTATTTCGCTTAATCGTGATCCTTTTTTCACCAAATTCATATAATATGGTAAAGTTCCGCATATGCGTTGTCTTGCCAAAACAGCCCATAATATGAACTATAGCCATAATCACCTTCCATTTCACTGCAAACTGTACAGAACGGACCCATGGGAAATTCAAAAACTCCCCAGCATAAACTGGGGAGCCTCCAGAAACCTGCCTTTATTATATGCAGGCTCTTCCACCTTGTCAATATTATTTTTCATCCCCATACCCTGCCCCAATCGGCGTCCCAATCTGCTTTTCCTTCCTCCACTGGGGCGGCTCCCCGTCCTCGCCCCAATACTCGTCTATGGCACAGATTTTCCCCTGCCGTACCGTTAGGAAAGAAACGGCATGGAAAGAACTGGCGCCATCCTCCGTCCATACACGGACAGCCACGGCTATTTGATCCCCATCCTGTACCAGGCGCTTCACTTCCCCGTCCCATTGGCCGGGATATTCACAGTTTGCCCGGATAAATTCTTCCACTGTAAACCGCTCGTCCGTATTATGCCAGCAAATATAGGCGTCCTCCCAAAAATATTCCCGTATAGCCGGGGCGTCCTGCCGCAGCACTGCCTGCCAATATTCTTTTATATCCATCAGTTTCTCCTTCCTGTGAGATTAGGGTGTCAAAAGGGTGCTCTGGAAAAGCATTTTCCCACAAGATCCAGCTCCCTCTGGTTCCTGATAACGGCTGTCTTTTTCCCATACTTTCCCAGCACTTCCTGGTATTGCCTTTTCTGCTTTCCTGCACGGCCTTCATAAAGGATCCACCAGACAAACTCCAGGTCCATCTTTTCCATGCAGCCCGCACCCATGGATTCCCGCACCTGCCCACGGTTTTTACAATACCTTTTCCACGCCCGGAACAGACAGGAAAGACGGTTTAATTTCAGGAAAATAATGGTATCTGCTTCTTTCATGCGCCTTTCATGCTCCAACGCAGAATAATTCCCATCGATCACCCAGGAACTGTTTTCATCCAGAAACTGTTCCACCATCCCCTCCGAATCTGCCTGCCCCCTCTCCTGCCATCCGGGCAGCCAATGCACCTGATCCAAATGCAGGACCGGGACTTTGCATTTTTTCCCGATATATTTGGCAAGGGTAGATTTCCCGCACCCGCTATAGCCAATAATTGCTACCTTCATGTCCCACCTCTTTCCAACCTCTTTTTAGGAAACATTTTTAAACTGCGCCATATAAAGGTTATAATAATGCCCTTTCTGCTGCATCAGTTCCGCCGGGCTCCCCTGCTCCAAAATGCCCCCTTTGTCAATGACAAAAATCCGGTCGGCCCGCTGGACCGTGGAAAGCCGGTGGGCAATGACAAAGCTGGTGCGCCCCTTAAGCAAGGCTTCAATGCCCTTCTGTACCAAAAGCTCCGTATGGGTGTCAATGCTGGAGGTAGCCTCGTCCAAAATCAGGATTTTTGGCATACTCACCATGGTCCTTGCAAATGCAAGGAGCTGCCGCTGGCCAATGGAAAGCCCTGCCCCCCGTTCCTTTAACATGGTATCATAGCCATGTTCCATTTTCAAGATAAACTCATGGGCGTCCACCGCCTTCGCCGCCGCTACGATTTCACTGTCCGAAGCATCCATGTTCCCATAGCGGATATTGTCCTTTACCGTGCCCTGG
>Ga0137308_100577_pt1 | contig 55721 bp, 57 predicted proteins | sample Inofrocosms_June_FD_97181 | JGI IMG/M metagenome (GOLD analysis project Ga0137308, IMG submission 97181) | Mouse cecal microbial communities from Vienna, Austria - N-Acetylneuraminic and N-Acetylglucosamine D2O microcosms_June | ecosystem: Host-associated > Mammals > Digestive system > Large... | reverse complement strand
ATAAATAATTCCTGCCGGGCAATCGTTCCTATCTGAGAACAATCTACAGCAACAAGCATATAATCTTTTAAATTACGATATCCTACTTCCTGTGATATAAAGATTTTTGGTTCTACCCCCTGTGTCTGGCCATTTAAAATATAAATAACCGATTTCTTATCAATAAATTCATCTTTTGAAGTCTCTTGTTTGAAAATATAAACCATAACTGGAATCTTGCTGCCAAAGAGCATCAACATCAGCGACTTCTTAAATTCAATTTTCTCCCTTCCATCCAAGGCAAGCCTTGTACGGTTTCCAAGCATTGGCTTTGTCGGCGTATTCCCCCGATAATTTCTCGTTTCATATATAAGAACAGGAATTGCCGGTACATAAAGTAAGGGGTTTAATTTAAGCCAAAGTTCCCTCGTTGCCATAGATGGTCTTGTCAACTGGTAGGAAAACATTTTTACAACAGTTCCTGAAATAAAAGGCATATTATTATTTAGTCCCAAATCCAGTTTATCCAGCTTTATACTTGGTATTTCATTATTAATTACAAGATATTCATACCATGTTAATTTAACTTCCCGTTCTTCTTGCTGTGTAAGTATATGCCGCCGTACAAGCGTAAAACCGATCTGTCCATCACCATCCTTCAATTCTGGACTGCGCCTGGAAATTATCATTTGGTAGCGATGCACTTCCCCACAAAAAACAACAGCACCTGTTGCACCAAAATTATATTTCCCCTGTACAAAAGGAATATCATTTTTGTTTCCGTGCGCAATAGACAGAAAAGTATTTGGAAAATCTGCCGGATTTTGCCCCTCTCCATTATCGAAAACAGCAACATTTGGCGTCTTTTTGTCCGAAGACAAAATAATTTGGATATTTTGTGCCACTTCATTCCTTTCAGATGCAGTGACATTTTCCCATCTTCCATCTTTGACGCCCCAAAAATTTTCTACTGCCTGAAACATATCCTGTGGTACATCCGGCATTTCTTTTTCCCTTGGATTAATTCCCCGGATTAAACATTGTTTCATTAAAATTGCATCAATCGAATTTGTAATTTTCTCGACTAACGCATTTTCCGGTGAAGATTGCTGGTTTTCAAAAGTACCTGCATTGTTTTGATTTCCTCCATATGGACGCCAATTTTCCGGGTTGTTAAGACAATATTTTTCAACAACATTATAGACACTTTCGGAATTTTTAGCATTATATAAATCATACAATAGTTGTTGTAAATCCATATATTTTCTCCCATAAACAACGTATATCACATATAGCAGTATCTTCTGTGTTCGTTCTATCTATAATAACTATTATACTTTATTTCCCCTCTCTCAACAATCCCTTTCTTAATCTCATTTTCATTCTCTTCATACAATACATAAAACCCCTGCAAATGGCATTTATATACCATCTGCAAGGGTTTTCTTGTCTATATTCGCCTTATTTCGACAAATTTCTACGCATTCATCTGTTTTGCAACTTCCTCCGCAAAGTTCTCTTCCTTCTTCTCAAGACCTTCTCCTGTCTCGAAACGAACGAATCCTTTTACCGTAATCTTTGCGCCGTTTGCTTTCGCTACTTCTTCTACATATTTCTCAACAGACTGCTTTCCGTCCTCTGCCTTTACGTATACCTGGTCAAGAAGGCAGATTTCTTTCATCTCTTTGTTAATACGGCCGTTAATCATACCTGCGATAACCTTCTCCGGCTTCTGGGACTCTTTCGGGTCGTTCATAATCTGTGCCATGAGGATTTCTTTCTCATGCGCAATGAACTCTTCGCTGATTTCGCTCCTGTTGGTGTACTGCGGCTTCAAGGCTGCTACCTGCATTGCCACGTTCTTTGCCATCTCTTTTACAGCGTCATTTACAACATCTGTCTCTACGTCAACCAGAACGCCGATCTTTCCGCCCATGTGTGTATAGGAAGCTACGAAACCGTTCTCCTCTTTCACCTGAACGAAACGGCGGATATTCATGTTCTCGCCGATAACTGCGATCTGATGCGCCAGTTCTTCTGCTACGGTAGCAGACTCGCTGTAAGTCCACTCTTCATTCAGGAAACTTTCTACATCAGCAGCCTCTGTCGCCAGAGCCTGTGCTGCTACCTGGGATACATAATTCTGGAACTTCTCATTCTTTGCCACGAAGTCTGTCTCAGCATTTACTTCTACAGCGACAGCTTTCTTCTCATCCTCGGAAACTTTCAGCATTACGATACCTTCTGCTGCAATTCTTCCGGCCTTTTTCTGAGCAGTAGCAAGTCCTTTTTCTCTCAGGAACTCAACTGCTTTATCCATATCGCCGTCTGTAGCCGTAAGCGCTTTCTTACAGTCCATCATTCCGGCGCCTGTCATTTCACGTAACTCTTTTACCATCTTAGCTGAAATAGCCATTTCAAATTTCCTCCGTTATCTATTTACTATGTCAGGAATTACTCCTCTGCTGCAGCTTCTTCTACAAACTCTGCCTCTGACACTTCACCTTCAGTCCCCTGGTTTGCCTCGATAACAGCATCTGCCATCTTGGAAACAATTAATTTTACGGCTCTGATTGCGTCGTCATTTCCCGGGATTACATAATCCAGCTCTTCCGGGTCGCAGTTTGTATCACAGATGCCAATCAACGGAATTCCCAGAGTATGTGCCTCCTGTACGCAGATTCTTTCTTTCTTCGGATCTACTACAAAAATAGCATCCGGAAGCTTCTTCATTTCTTTAATGCCGCCGAGGTTTCTCTGCAGCTTGTCCATTTCTTTCTTTAATGCAATAACCTCTTTCTTCGGAAGTACTTCAAAAGTACCGTCTTCCTGCATTGCTTCAATATCTTTTAAACGTCTTACACGGCTCTGGATGGTCTTGAAGTTGGTCAGCATACCGCCTAACCATCTCTCATTTACATAGAACATGTCACAGCGCTCTGCCTCTGCTTTCACAGCGTCCTGCGCCTGTTTCTTGGTTCCTACAAAAAGAATGGTACCTCCCTCTGCTACAATATCAGAAACTGCCTTATAAGCAGTGTCTACCATTCCTACAGACTTCTGCAGGTCGATGATATAGATTCCGTTTCTTTCCGTGTAGATATACGGAGCCATTTTAGGGTTCCATCTTCTTGTCTGATGTCCAAAATGAACACCTGCCTCCAGTAACTGCTTCATTGAAATTACACTCATGATTCTTCTCCTTTTTGGTTGTTCTTCCGCAGACGTCCGCTCCCGTGGAAAACCATATATACGGCACCATCCCCGGAATCTGCCCTGCGTGATTAATTTTCGCCGTTGGTAGTATATCACAGCAACCCCGTAAGCGCAAGGACTTTTTCACACACATCCTACCCTCTCCCCAAGTTTCACTTTCGTCTCTATCCCTTTCCCGGAATTCTCCAGGATATCCTTATCCGGCCGAACCTTCCCTTCCTGCGTCAGCAGGATTACTGTAGAACCTCCGAACGCAAAGTTTCCTTTCTCCTGTCCTCTCCGCACGGTTCCGCTAACTGTACGGTTCTCGATTTTCCCTACCAAAAGCGCCCCCACCTCCATCTGGAGGATTGTACCAAAGTGCTCTGACTGCAGCAGGGAATATTCCCTGGTATTTTCCACGTAAATCGGATACCTGTCATTTGCCGCCGGGTTCACGGTATGAAATACACCGGGAATACAGATACCGGGAGATACCCTGCCCCCATCTACATAAATATAACGGTGATAATCCTCCACACACAGACGGAACACCCAGGCATAGCCGCCGCTGTATTTCCCCGCCAGCTTCCGGCTTCTCAGAAGCTGCTCTGTTGTATATTTCGTATTTTTAATAGAAAACTCCTGTTCCCTGCTGATTCTATAAACACTCAGGCGGCTGTCACAGGGGCTCACAAAAACCTGAGGAGCATGTTCAATCTCACGTACTCCCGAAAGCATCCTCCGTTTGAAAAATGCGTTATAGGAACTATATTCCTTCTGTTCAAATTCCTTCATATCTATAGAATGATTCCTGATAAATGCCGGAATCATAAGCCTCGACAGCCTGGAATCCAAGAATCTTCCTCCCGCTCTCGAAAACACCGGAGAAACCAGCGGCCTTAAGAGAACTCTTCCCGCCACATGGCCATACATCCACTCTAAAAACCGATCCTGTAAAGAGTTCTCTTCCACTATCCGCCCCCCGCGGTCTGCTAAAAAATGCATTTCCTCTCTCCTATCTGCTATTTACCGGCGCCCGGCCAAACATTCTTAACAGAAATACCTATTTTAAAGAATGCAGGAACATCCACCAGCCCCTCCACACAAAAACAATCACTGCCACTGCTGCTGCAACCACTCCCACCAGTAAAAACAGTTCCTTTGTTGAAAGTTTCCTCAGTCTAAAATTGGTGACAAACAAAATCCCTACCACCGCAACAACTACATGCAGCGCTGCTAAAAACAGCTCATGGCTGGGAAACAACGGGGAAAACACAAACAAAATCGGCAAAGCAATTGCCATAGATGTAATCGGCAATCCCTGATAATACTTCCTTGCCTCATCCGTTTCATTCTGGCGTTTCGCTTCCATGACATTAAAATATCCCAGGCGGATCACTCCCGCCAGTCCATACAGTACCAGAATCACCATACTGTACATATGGTTCATTCCTATTTTATAACAAATGATAATCGGAAAAATCCCAAAACACACCACATCACAGAGAGAATCTATCTGAATCCCGAAATTCTTCTCATCTTCTGTACGGTTCTTCTTCGTCCTGGCAATTTTTCCGTCAAACATATCGCACAGCCCGGATACCGCCAGACAGAAAATCGCCCATCTGAGATTCATCTCTGATGCACAGAACATCCCTATCACAGAACACGCAAGGCTGATATACGTCAAAACCACAGTATAATCATAAAATCCTATCATATGTAATCTCCCTCTTCTATCACAAAACAACACTCCACCCAACAATCCGGTAACACCGCTGCTTCCAGCCTCCTTCATAGTCAGCCGGACCGTTCATTCCATGCACTCCGCATCTGCGCCACTGCCGTAAACAAAGCGCTGATAAGAAGCTGGCTGTAATATCCCAGCCCTCTCGAAAGCACCATCGCCGGAAGCAGCACGCCCGGAAATACCGGAGCAAAAATTTTCAGAAACAGGGATTCACTAATCCCCATACCGCCCGGAAGCGGAAGCATATCTACTGCAACCGATATTACAGCCTGCAAAAGCACAACGTCCCACACAGATATCCCGGACATGCCAAATGCCTGATATACCATCCATGTTACCGCAAACAGCGCAATACGCTGGACAAAAGTAATCAAAATCACATGGACAATCACACGCTTATGTTCTTTCAAATACTCTGCCGTTTCCCGATATACCTGCATGGACTCCTGAAGCTTGTTCCTCCGCTCTTCCCTGCGTTTCAGAAACCTCAGTTTTTCCAGCCAGTCCATACCCTTCAGCAGTATCTTTTTTGCCAGAACCGGGTGAAATACCAGAATGGTCATAAAACTCACGCAAAAAACATTCAGCAGCACTCCCAGATAATAAATTGGGAGAATCCCCTCCAGATAACGGTGTACAAATCCTCTGGCAAACAGCAGAATCCCAAGCCCAATCACCACCAACACCAACTTATAGGTAATCGTCACCACCATCAATATGACTGTGGAAACCGGTATCGGTATTTTCTCTTTTTTCATATAATAAATCTGCATTGGCTGTCCGCCGCTCGCTGACGGGGTGATACAGCTAAAAAAGAATCCTACTGAAGAAAACAAAAAACACACCCTCTTCTTTAGATATATCCCAAAGGAACGCATCATATACCAGATGATAACAGACTCTCCCCAGATAAAAATCAATACAAGCGCTACCCCCGGAACCAGCCAGCGGATATCTGCCCTTCGTATCGCCTCCATCATGGCGTCCAAATCTTCCCCATGAAAAACACCATAGAGCGTAAGCCCGAAAACTACCAGAAGAAAAACCGTATTTCCTACTATTTTCTTTTTTGCCCGCATCCTACTCCTCCTTATGAAAAATCTTCTCATTCACTTTATCCAGAAGTTTTTCATATTTTCGCCAGACAACTTCCCGCTTCCCTATTACGAAGCACAGCTCTGCGAGGGCAACTCCCCCAAGCACATCTACAAGGACATGCTGCTTTGTCGTTAATGTAGAAATACAGACCAAAACCGCCATCACACAAGAAGCGCCCCGATACCACGCCGGAATCTCCTTCTTTCCCCGTATGCCTATATAACAAAACCAGCTCACCAGACAGTGGATAGACGGAAACAGGTTATCGGCCGCATCCACGGAATACACGAATCCCATCAGCCAATTCCACAGTCCATCCTGCGCCAGCTCCGGACGGATATTTGTTGTGGGGAACACCAGAAAAAATACCAGGCATACCATCCTTGACAGGAAATCCGCTGTAAAAAACTGACAGACCTCCTTTTTTCCCTGACGGGCAATCAATACATAATTTACCGCCCAAAACAAATAACATCCCAGATAAATCAGCACTGACGGCGGCCAGAACGGAACCAAACGGTCAAGCGGACTCTCAATATTATAGTGATGCCATTCCCCGGCAATCATTCTGGAGCCGCCATAAACCGCCGTATTTACAGTCACCGCCATGATAAGCGGAAATATGCCATATACCGGAACCAGGCCAGACAATCTCTTTCTTATTCTCCCCATTTCTCTGCCTCATACTTATCATGATTTCTGGCAACGCTTCCATAATATATCATCAGCTCCTCCAAACCGGAATGCTGGCAAATATTACTTTAAGCCGTCGCCATTCCTAAGTATAACAGGGTTTTTAAGAATACTCAATATAAGCGGCACAACTTTACTAAATCTTTAAAAAATCGCAAAAAAATATTAAGTATCCTTACATACATATCTGCTGCCTGTATAAATAGCATAAGCCGCAGCCTTTCCACAAGGCTGCGGCTCTCATCCGCTATAACTCTACCATCGTAACATCAATATCCATGCTTTCATTTCCCGGCTGCACCGGTGGCTGAGATGCGGCCTGTATAACAGGCTGCGGCACGGATGCCGGCGGCTCCGGCCGTAACGGTTCCTCCAACGCGGAAACAGGCTCTGGCTGTACCGCCGCCTCCGATCTGGAAGCTGCTTCCAGCTGTGGCTCTGCTTTCGGCTGAGACTCCGGCGGCGTTTCAGCCCCGGACTCTGTCCTTGGCCGGGATGCCGACCGGCGGGATGTACGCTTATCCACAGGCTCCGGCTCCGTAATCGGACGGTTTGGCGGCACATCCTCCGGCATCATGCCCTGATATCCGCCTATACCCATCCGTGTCCCAAAAGTTTCTTCCACTGCTGCTCCGTTCTGCTGAGCCTGGGTATATTCCGTCGCCTGTTCAGCCTCTTCAGGCTTTGCATCCCCCTGCTGCGCAGGCGCATAGTAGTTATCCGTTACCATCATCTGCTCTTTACGCGCAAATTCATTTGTATAATATGCAAGCTGGTTTTTCACGTCTTTCAAATCATCTTTCAAATCACGGTTTCTCAAAATCAGATTAATGATAAACACCAGCAAAATAACGGAAAGAATAATCAACCCGTATACAATTTTCATCATCAAGTCTGAATCCGATTTCAACTTCGTCATATGCCCCTGAAACGCATTAGACGGCGCAGCCGTCTCCGTTTCTGACTCTGTCTGAAGCTCCGTCTGCGCTGAAGCAGCCGGGGGTTCCGTAACCGCTTCCTGCGCCTCTGTTTCAGGCGCTTCCGTCTGAGTTTCTTCCCCGCCTGCTCCCGACTCCGTCACATGGAGCGTATACGTTACCGGAATGCCGCTCTGAGATGACACGGTAATCAGCACTGTAGCTTTTCCCCCCTCCAGTACTGTTCCTGTGATAGAATCAATCGTCGCGGCCGGGTTCGATGTGGAAGGCTCCAGATAAAGCTCCGCCGTTCCCGGATCCACCGTAACGTCATATTCTAAAATATTGTACTCAAAGTCCCTTGACAATGTCCCGTTATGGATATTCAGGGCAGACAGGGAGTTATCGTCTGAAGAAGCCAGAACTGACATACTAAGACAGAAAAATATCAGCAGCGCCAATACTGCTCCGGCTCTCCGGAAGTTCTTTCTCGCTTTCATAACGCACCTCTCTTTATTCTGCCTCGTCAATCGCTTTACCAATATCCGAGCGGTAATATTTATTATCAAATTCCACCAGCCGGATTGCCTCATAAGCATTTGCCCTGGCATCCTTCAAATCTTTCCCCTTCGCTGTAACGCCCAGCACACGGCCGCCATTTGTTACAATTCCTTCTTCTGCTTTCTTTGTTCCTGCATGGAACACATAGTATCCTTCTCTGTCTTTGAAATTTTCCAGTCCTTTTATCGCAAAGCCTTTCTCGTATTTCACCGGATACCCTTCTGAAGCCAGTACAACGCAAACTGCTGCATTATCTTCAAACTGCAAATCAACCTGATCCAGCGTCCCGTCAATACATGCTTCAAACACTTCAATGATATCATTTTTCATCCTTGGAAGGACAACCTGCGCCTCCGGGTCGCCAAAACGCGCATTATATTCCAGAACCCTTGGCCCATCTTCCGTGAGCATCAATCCGAAGAAAATGATTCCTTTGAACTCTCTCCCCTCTGCTGCCATCGCATCTACCGTTGCCTGGTAAATATACTTCCTGCAGAACTCATCCACTTCCTCCGTATAAAAAGGACTTGGAGAAAAAGTTCCCATACCGCCTGTATTCAGTCCGGTATCCCCGTCTCCTGCACGTTTATGATCCTGCGCGCTGGTCATAGTCTTAATCGTCTTTCCATCTACATAAGAAAGTACCGAAACTTCCCTGCCCGTCATAAATTCTTCAATAACCATACGGTTTCCGGCAGTCCCGAATTTCTTGTCTGTCATAATTGTACGGACGCCGTCTCTTGCTTCATCCAGAGTATTGCAGATAAGCACGCCTTTCCCCAGCGCCAGACCATCCGCTTTCAGTACAATCGGAAATTTCGCCGTTTCCAGATAGGCAAGCGCCTCCTCTGCGTTATCGAAATTTTCATACGCTGCTGTAGGAATCTTGTACTTTTTCATCAAATCTTTGGAAAATGCTTTAGAACCTTCCAGAACCGCCGCATTTTTCCGGGGGCCGAACACCCGCAGCCCTTCGGCTTCAAAGACATCTACAATTCCTCCAACCAGGGGATCGTCCATCCCAATTACCGTTAAATCAATTTCTTTTTCCTTTGCAAACGCCGCCAGCTTCTCAAACTCCATAGCGCCGATATTTACGCACTCCGCATATTCTTCAATCCCCGCATTGCCCGGCGCGCAGTAAATCTTGTCGACTTTACTGCTCTGCGCCGTTTTCCACGCGATTGCATGTTCTCTTCCGCCGCTTCCTACGATTAATACTTTCATCTTTTCTTATGCCCCCTCAATCACTACATGATTCCGCTCATCTACACGCACCCTGCCGTTTGCTATCAAATGAATCGCCTCCGGCAGAATTTTCCACTCTGCTTCTTCCATCACACGCTGCTGCAGTACCTTCGGAGTATCACCCTGGCGCACTTCCACAGCTTTCTGCAAAATAATCGGCCCCGTATCCGTCCCGGCATCTACAAAATGTACCGTTGCTCCCGTAACCTTTGCCCCGCGCTCCAACACGCCCTCGTGAACCTTCAGCCCATAATATCCTGTCCCGCAGAAAGACGGAATCAGCGCCGGATGAATATTAATAATCCTGTTTGGATATGCCTTTACCATAATTTCGGGAATCACCACCAGACAGCCTGCCAGTACTACAAGATCCGGCTTATAAGAATTCAGTTTTTCCAAAAAAGCTTCATTAAATGCATCCCTGCTCTCATAATCTTTTGGTGAGACGCAAACCGCATCAATACCGCCCTGCTTCGCGCGCTCCAGCGCATATGCATTTTTATTATTGCTGATAACTACGGAAATCTCGGCGTTCGTAATCCTGCCGTCCCTGATGCTGTCCATAATTGCCTGGAGATTCGTCCCCCCGCCTGAGACAAGTACTGCCAGCCTTAACATAAAGTAACTCCTTTTTCCCCAGCCTCAACCTGGCCAATCACATAAGGCGTCTCCCCGGCTGCCTTGATAGCTGCCATAGCCTTATCTACATCTGCCGCATCCAGCGCCAGCACCATGCCAATGCCCATATTGTAGGTATTGTACATCATCTCTTCCGCCACGTCGCCCTCCCGCGCCATCATACGGAAAATTGCAGGAACTTCGTAACTATCCTTTTTAATCACGGCACGCACATTATCAGGGAGCATCCTTGGAATATTTTCATAGAAACCGCCGCCTGTCACATGGCTGCACCCCTTGATACGGACGCCAGCCTCTTTTACATTCCTCAATGCTTTCACATAAATCTTTGTAGGCGCCAAAAGAGCCTCTCCCAGCGTTTTCCCAAGCTCCTCATGATAAGTATTCAAAGTCCCGGCGTCCATCTGAAAAATTTTCCGAACCAGCGAAAATCCATTGCTGTGAACTCCTGAGGACGCAATGCCCACCAGAGTATCTCCCGGCTTGATATCTTTTCCGGTAATCAGATCTTTTTCATCCACAACGCCCACGGCAAACCCTGCTAAATCATACTCATCTTCCGGATAGAAGCCCGGCATCTCCGCCGTCTCGCCGCCAATCAACGCCGCATTAGACTGGGCGCACCCGTCAGCCACGCCGCTTACAATCGTCGCAATCTTCTCCGGCACATTTTTCCCACATGCAATATAGTCCAGGAAAAATAAAGGTTCTCCTCCCGCACATGCGATATCATTTACGCACATAGCCACGCAGTCAATCCCCACGGTATCATGCCTGTCCATGATAAATGCCAGTTTCAGCTTCGTCCCCACACCGTCCGTACCGGATACCAGCGTGGGTTTCTCCATGTTTTTAAATGCTTCCATAGAAAATGCACCGGAAAATCCTCCAATATTTGTCAGTACTTCCGGCCTCATCGTCTTTTTGATATGTTCCTTCATCAGCTCCACTGACTTGTAACCCGCTTCAATATCTACTCCTGCGTTCTTATAATCCATAATTTTCTCCTTTTTCCACTGCTTATATGCCTACTTCTGCTTTAAATATTCCTTATGTCCCAATTTCTGAAGCTTCTCATCCTTTGCCACTACCTGATTTTTCAAATCCGCAGAATACTTTTTCAGCCTTTCCAGCAGCTCCCCATCCGAAACCGCCAGAATCTTTGCCGCTAAAATTCCCGCATTTGCCCCGCCATTAATGGCCACGGTAGCCACTGGGATTCCCGACGGCATCTGCACGATAGAGTAAAGAGAATCCCTGCCTCCCAGCGAAGTAGTATGCATCGGGATACCAATGACAGGCATCGGAAAAATCGCCGCGCACATGCCCGGAAGATGTGCCGCCATCCCCGCGCCCGCGATGATTACCTTAAATCCTTTCTCTTCCGCAGTTTTTGCATATTCAAAAAATACATCCGGCTCCCGGTGTGCGGAAATAATCGTCATCTCATAGTCCACACCCAGCTGCTCCAAAATATCTGCTGCTTTCGCCATAACCGGCATATCTGAATCACTGCCCATTACAATCCCAACTTTTGTCATGGTATATTCTCCTTCTTTTATAAATAATTGTAAAAACAAACTTCTTTCCTAATTTTCTATTCTACTAATTTCGCCGGAAAATGTCAACGAAAAGAGATACCGCCTTCCCCGGCTTCCGTTTATTCTCTCTTCAGTTTCGCAAACGCGGCAAACATCTTCTTTACTCCCGCCCGGTCGAAATTCACGGTCACTTCGTAGTCTTTTCCTCCCTCTACAATATTTTCAACCGTTCCCGCTCCAAACTTTATATGTTTTACCCTGTCGCCCACTCCATACTCCAGCTTATCTGCTTTCGTAACCTTATATTGTTTCGGCTCAAATGCCTTCGCCTGAAATGCCTGTTTCGCCTGGATATACGCCGTCTGCTTCGGCAGTTCCTGCACCTTAGGCTTTATCATACTTCCCACCTGCACCAGCTCACGGGGAATTTCCTGGATAAATCGGGATACCTTATTGTACTGTGTCTCTCCCCGGATCATCCTCGACCGGGCGCTGGTAATCGTAAGCTGCCGCATCGCCCTGGTAATCCCCACATAACAGAGCCGCCGCTCCTCTTCAAGATCTGTGGGGTCTTCCGAAACAATGGTCATATAACTCGGAAAGATCCCGTCTTCCATCCCCGCCAGGTATACATTCGGGAATTCCAGCCCCTTCGCGCTGTGAAGCGTCATCAGCACGACCCTGTCATTATTCTCCTCCAGGTTATCGATGTCAGCCACCAGGGCCACTTCCTCCAGAAATCCGCTGAGCGTGGGATTTTCCGCCTCTTCATCATAGGACGCCGCTTTTGAAATCAATTCGTCAATATTTTCAATTCTCGCACGGGATTCTTCGGTATTTTCATCCTCCAGCTCTTTCACATAATCTGTTCTGTCAATGACCTCTTTCAAAAGCTCTGCCACTGAAAAATATTCCTGCTGCGCGCGCAGTGTCTGAATCAGGGTCACAAAAGGCTTCAGCTTTGCCGCGCTCCTTCCCAGCGCCGGAATTTCCTCCGCGGCACGAAGCGCATTGTAAAAGCTAATTTCATTCTCTACCGCAAAATCCTGTACCTTTGCCAGCGTAGCAGCGCCGATTCCCCTCCGCGGCACATTGATAATCCTGCGCACCGCCAGATCATCCCTCGCATTATCCACCGTTTTTAAATAAGAAAGTAAATCTTTGATTTCCTTCCTGGCATAGAAATTCACACCGCCAATAATCCGGTAAGGAATATTGGCCAGCAGAAATTTTTCTTCCAGTAAACGTGACTGGGCATTCGTTCGGTAAAGAATAGCGCAGTCCCTGTAGCTGCCCTCTCCGGCAGCCACCCTCTTCGCCAAATCGTCTGCAATATACTCCGCTTCCTCATACGCAGTCATAAAATTCTGGAATATAATAGGCGCGCCGCCGTCATTCGCCGTCCACAGAGTCTTGTTCTTTCTTTCCAGATTATTCCTAATCACATGATTCGCCGCATCCAGAATCGTTTTTGTCGAACGGTAGTTCTGCTCAAGTTTCACCACACGGGCGCTCGGGAATACATCCTCAAAATTCAGGATATTTCTGATATTCGCTCCCCTGAATTTATAAATGGACTGGTCGTCATCGCCCACCACACACAAATTCTGATATTTGGACGCCAGCAGGCTGATAAGCTTAAACTGCGCCGTGTTCGTATCCTGATATTCATCGACCATGATATATTTGAAGCGCTCCTGATATGCCTCCAGCACATCGGGATTCAGCTTGAACAATTCCACCGTTTTCATAATTAAGTCATCAAAGTCCAGGGCATTATTTGTCCGAAGCTGCCTCTGGTATTCCTTATACGCCTCCGCAATCTTCCGTTTTGAAAAATCTCCCATCGTATTCATCTCATATTCCTGTGCGCCAATCAACTCATTTTTTGCCGAAGAGATGATACCGAGAAGAGTCTTTTCCTTCCACTGCTTCGTATCAATCTGGAGCCGCTTACAAATATCCTTCATCAGCGTTTTCTGGTCGTCGCTGTCATAAATAGTAAATTTACTATCATATCCCAGACGGTCGATATGCCTTCGCAGAATCCGCACACAGGCAGAATGAAACGTAGAAACCCACACGCTTTCCGCACCAAACGCCACCAGCCGGTCCACTCGTTCCCGCATCTCCCCTGCCGCCTTATTTGTAAACGTAATCGCCAAAATGTTCCACGGATTCACACCCTTTTCTTCTATCAAATAAGCAATTCTGTGGGTCAGTACACGGGTTTTTCCCGAGCCTGCCCCTGCCAGAATCAGAAGCGGCCCCTCGGTGTGGAACACCGCTTCCCTCTGCCTCTCGTTCATTGAATCATAAATACTCATAATTTAAAGCCCAGCCTTTCTTATGTATATTTTCTGATTATACTCTATTCCGGCTTTTTTGTCACCCTGAAAAGATGCAGGCTCATGGTATCAATAGCGATACTTTTTCCTTTTACCGACGATAAACAGCAGCGTCACAAGCATAGCCATCCATTCAGCAGCAACAATAGAGAGCCAAATGCCGTCAATCCCAAAATACAATGGAAAAAGCAGCACAGCCGCCGCCTGAAAAACCAGCGTCCTGAGAAAAGAAATCACCGCTGAGGTAAGTCCATCATTCAACGCCGTAAAAAAAGACGAGCCAAAAATAGCAATTCCCGCAAAAAGGAAAGAAAAAGAATAAATTGTAAAAGCCCTCACTGTCAAATCTAAAAGCTTCTGGTCATACCCCACAAAAATGCCGCCCAGAGGTTTTGCCAGCAATTCTGCCAGCATAAACATACCGCCAGAGCATATGACGATAAGCAGAAAACTCTTTTTCCGCAGGCTTTTCAGTTCTCTGTGGTTTCCCGCACCATAATGGTATCCTATAATGGGCGCAGTGCCCGTGGAATATCCAATAAAAACAGCAAGAAAAACGAAGTTTACATACATCAGGACGCCGTAAGCGGCAATACCGTCCTCTCCCGCATATCTGATAAGCTGGCTGTTGTAAAGCATACTGACAATTGACATAGATATATTGCTCATCAACTCAGAAGAACCATTTGTGCAGGCTTTCAGCAAAGCCCTTCCATCCATTTCCCATTTTCTCAGACGAAGAAGGCTTGTGTTTCTGCTCCCAAAATAAATCAGCGGAATCACGCCGCCCAGACACTGGCTCGCAGCAGTCGCCGCGGCTGCACCCACCAGCCCCCACGGCAGGACTGCCACAAAAAGTGCGTCCAGCATCGTCCCCTCCGCCCCAAGAAAACGCAGCGATAGGACGAATAAAAATGCTGCCCAAAACAGCAATCACAATCCCACAGATAACCGTAACATATACAAACAAAGAAAAAAGTTTCTGTGCTTTCTCATGTCTGCCCTCGCCCATTGTCTTGGCGATAAGCGCGCCGCCGCCTGCACCAAACATAAAACCAACCGCACCCAATATCATCAGGAACGGCATAATGAAGTTTACTGCTGCAAAAGACGTTTTCCCTACAAAATTTGATACAAAAAATCCATCTACTACGCCATAAACAGATGTAAATATCATCATAACGATAGATGACAGCGTAAACCGCAAAAGCCTTCTGCAGTTAAAATGATCCGAAAGCTGAATATTCATAGTTCCCTCCCAAGCTCATGAATTCCTTCTTTTAAAGCCGTCAAATACCGTTGTGTCAGTTCAAGATACAATTCCCGCTCCTGCGCTTTCCAGGAAGAGAATATATTATTTTCAATTTCAATCAGCCGGCAGACGGTATCTTTCACCGTCCGCTTTCCTTTTTCCGTAAGGCAGACTTTTTTCGTTCTGCCGCCCGCTGGTTCCAGAAATACAATCCCGTCGTTTTCCAATTTGCGGAGGGCAGAATTAATCGTCTGCTTGCTGATGCCAGACAAACGGGTAATATCTCCAAGCAGACAACTCCCGTCATGCTCACAGATCGTATAGAGAATAAACATTGCGCTGTCAGACAGGCCAAGCCTCCATGCCGCTTCATGGTATACTCCTTCTATTTCCGTATTTAGATGATTATACCGCTTCATTTCTTCCTTAATATTGTTTACCATATCGAACCTCCTCATGTACGAAATCATACCACGTCATTATAGTACGATTTCGTACATATGTCAATAGGACAGGCATCAACAAAAATTTCTATTTTTTGAATATAAAAAAGCGATAAAACTATGGCAGTCTTATCGCTCATGATTTGAATCAGCAACACTATGATATGATTTTATGTTATTCAACTGTGACAATCTTCTCCATTTGCTTCGCCATACCTGTCTTCACCACATTACAGGATTGATAATCATCACTGTTTGTCAGCAGTACGGCTGCAGTCGTGCTGTATCCGGCTGCTTTAATTTTGCAAATATCAAATGTCATAAGATTCTGACCTGCCTTGACTTTATCGCCTTCGGATACCAGAACCGTAAATCCGTCACCATTCATCTTTACAGTATCTACCCCGACATGGATCAGAAGCTCCATTCCTCCCGGTCCGGTGATACCAATGGCATGGCGTGTTTCGGCCACAGAAGATATCTCCCCGTCAAAAGGCGCCACGACTTCCCCGGTCTCCGGCTCAATACCAACACCGTCCCCTAAAACTCCGGATGCAAATGTCTCGTCTGGAATACTTTCTCTTAGAACAACATTTCCCTGAATCGGAGCATAAATTACTTTTTCCACATCTTCCGGCGCCGTTTCTTCTATTGCCGGTTCTCCTGCCGCTGCTGCATTTCCCGATACCTTTTGAACCTGCGGTTCTTCATCCTTATATCCGAATATCCATGTCAATGTAAACGAAACGCCTATGGAAACTGCCATCATCAAAACATACTGAACAGGCGTATTCAGACAGAGCAGGACACCAAACAAACCTGTTACACCTGTTCCGCTGGCGCCAAGCTGTGTAATGGAAGCAAAGAGGGCGCCACATGCGCCGCCGATACAGCCGCAGATAAAAGGCTTAAAGTAACGCATATTCACACCAAAGATTGCAGGTTCCGTAATGCCCATAAATGCACTGAACGCGGAAGGAAGAGCCATAGATTTTGTCCTTGCATTCTTTGTCTTTACTGCAACTGCAAGTGTTGCCGCACCCTGTGCCAGATTTGCTGCGGATGCCAAAGGCAGCCAATATGTAACTCCATACTTTGCAAGCTGCCCCACATCAATGATGGTATACATATGATGGATGCCCGCAACAACCGTCGGCGCATAGAGCGCGCCCATAATGAAGCTTCCAATCCCCAGTGGAAGTGCAATCAGCCACTGAATGCCGTCAATAATACCATTTTCAATCACGACAAACAAAGGACCAATCATGGAATATGTCAGATAACCGGTCACAAATACACTCACCAAAGGCGTTACAAATAAATCAAACATTTCCGGCACTATCTTATGCAGCTTCTTTTCAATAAAGCACATTACCCACACTGCAATAATAACCGGAATAACATGCCCCTGATAACCGATTAAATCGATTTCATATAATCCAAACCACACACTCTGCCTGATATGCACCCCCTCTGTTGCAACCGTCCATGCATTCTGCAGGTTCGGGTGGATCATTAACATACCGATGACTGCCCCCAGATACGGATTTCCTCCGAATGCCTTTGCCGCGCTGTATGCAATCAAAATAGGCAGGAAAACATAAGCCACATTGCTGAATAGATTTGCAAATACAAATATAGAACTGCTGGTATCCAATGCCATAAATCCATTATTTACCATGAAATTTAACGCTTCCATAATTCCCATCAGAAAACCGCTGGCTACGATTGCCGGAATAATCGGCACAAAAATATCTCCCAGTGTTTTAATGGCCCTCTTGAAAACATTCTGCTGTGCGGCCGCCGCCTGCTTTACTTCCGCCTTTGTGGCGGCAGATAGTCCGGAGACCTGAAGAAATTCGTCATATACCTTATTTACCGTTCCCGTACCAAGGATAATCTGAAGTTGTCCCGATGCAAAAAAGACACCTTTCACACCTTCAATTTCCTCCACTGCTTTGCTGTCACACCTGTTATTATCCGCAATTACGAGACGCAGACGTGTCGCACAATGCGCTGCTGAAATCAGATTTTCTTTTTTCCCTACTTTTTCATAGATTTGTTCCGCAACCTTCCTATAATCCATATCTTCCTCTCTTTCCGTGCCGTGCGTGGCACTATTTTCATGAACCGTTCTAAAACAACACTTTCATACCGTCATAAGCGGCAATCATTCCATTTTCCTTTGCAAATGTTTCCAATTGCTCATGAGTCATCTCACCATTATGGGAGAAATGATTGATTACTCTAACCGTGTCCTTATGGATACAGCCCCGTTCCTCCAGTATTTTTGCGAATGCAATATCATCCGGCAGTCCCATATGGTAGCCGTCAATCTGTTTTCTTCCCATGGTGGCATCCAAAGAAATCAGGTTGTATTTATGGTTAAAAATACAGTCCCACGCCTCATCACTCATCTTCATTCCTGTATCATGACCATACAAAAGGCATTTCCCATCCTTCTCTATGATATAGATAAAACAGTTTTCTCTCTTGTCATGATCCGCAGGAACCGGGATAATATGGTAGCCATCTGCTATAAAATCACCAAAAGGCTCCAGCCTGACAAACTTAACCGCCTCATCTAAAGGATGCACCTTAAACCGCTCAATCAGCACTGCATCATAAAATGCTTTCTCCACTGCCTCATTGCCATACACATGAAGCATTCCCTTCGCATTATGTCCGAAATGCTCATGTCTGTGAATCAGCTCAACGGGGAAAAAATGATCCATATGGGAATGTGTTACAAGCAAATGCTCAATCTGTCCCAACTGCAAAGAATAAGCAAGGGCATGTGTATAAGTATCCGGCGGAAAATCAATGAGAATTTTTGCGTCCACAATTGACTGCGTCCTGGTACGCACCTCCTTTCCTCCGGCTTTTCTTGCCTTTTTGCAAATTTCACAGCCACAAAACAGAGCCGGCAGCCCTTCTGCTGCTGCAGTACCCAAATATTGTATTTCCATAGCGTTCTCCTTTCTACTACAGGGTGTACAGTCCATTCCTGGTTCAAATGCAAATATCATATTTTATAACATTGATACATGCGGTTCCATCTGTATCAAAAATAATTCCGTCAGACTCCATAGGGGTATGAAAAACAGAAGACATCACTTTTTCCCCTTCATTTACAAACACTTCAACAGAATATCTATCTAACAGCAGCCTTAAATTCAGCACTTCTCCCTGTGTTTCCGAAACATATGGCTCTGCCGCCATTTTTCTGCGGCATACCACATCACGCACCAATCCGGAATACGTCCTGTCTATTGTCAGACATTTCCGTAGATGATTGTATTGGAGAAGCATTTCATATTCTTCACTGTAAGCAAAGCGAATCGAAAAATGTTGAAAGTTAAATTCCGTAATATCCACCTGTAAATCGATTATCCTGCCACTGATGCCGTCTAAGACAGCCGTTTGAGTTATTTTTCTTCCTGTATATTCAATTTTGTTTTTGCGGTATTTTTTCAGCTCCCGCACCGGATTTTGATAAATCTTTCCCTCTTTTAAAACCAGTTCTCTTGGCAAGGTCATCATCCCAGACCAATTCAAAGAACTGTTCGTCAATTTAGCGTCCCACGACTGCATCCATCCTATCATAATCCGTCTGCCGTCTGCTGTCTGCAAAGTCTGTGGCGCATAGAAATCCAGCCCATAGTCCACAGAAGTAACCTTCTCTCTTTCAAACTGATGCACAGATTTATCATAAGCTCCATATATGAATATGGAATTATTGCCATTATGAAACTCATATCCCTTCGCCCTCATATCCTGCGGGGAAACCAGCAAAATTTGCCTGTCCCCTAACGGGAAGAAATCTGGACACTCCCACATTTTTCCATATTTGCCCCTGCTCTGATCCAGAACTGTCAAAAATTTCCACTGTTCTAAATTATCAGACTGATATAACAAAACCTGCCCGCCGTTCGCATCGCTGAGGCTGCCGACTACCAGATAATAAGATTCTCCTTCTTTCCAGATTTTCGGATCACGAAAATCTTCTGTACTGCTTCCATTCGGAAGGCTGTCTCCGACGATTATTGGATTCCCCTTATATTTGCAGTAATTCAATCCATCGCCTTTTGCCATACATTGCACCTGCCGGTAGTCATGCAATCCATCCTCCAAATACCGGTCAATAACACCAGTATAAATCAGCACATGCTTTCCTTCTGCTTCGATTGCACTTCCCGAATAGCATCCCCCTTCATCATAGCTCTCATCCGGCGACATCGCTATTGGCATATATTCCCATCTAATAAAATCCCTGCTCTTGCAATGTCCCCAGTGCATAGGTCCCCATGTATTACTAAATGGATGATACTGGAAAAATAAATGATAATTTCCCTGATAAACAGAAAATCCATTAGGGTCGTTCATCCATCCGACCGGAGATGACAGATGATAGACTGGCCTTTGTTCCACAGGAATTTCTGACATTCCCCTTTTTTCAATTTTACGGGCCATCTCTAACTGACTGCTTCGCATCTTATCCATATCTTCTACCCTGCCTTAATTCACAATTTTTTAATATCTGCCCATTCATTACCGGTTAAGTTACCGGTTACTTCATGTTTTTAAAATATCATGTTTTTTCTTTCATGTCAATAAAATTTTCAAGGAATTTACCGGTTACTTAACCAGTTCTTATTAGGGATTGATTTTCTAAAATCATACTGCTATACTAAAGATACTACAAAATAATATTTTTGTTGCTGCAATTGATTTCCGGAGGTTAATTTGATGGATAAAAAGAAAGTAACATTTAATGATATTGCGAAATATACTAATTTTTCTAAAACAACGATATCCCGATATTTTAATAATCCAGATTCCCTTACCGTAAAAAACCAGGATATCATCGCACAGGCACTCATTGATTTAAATTATCAGGAAAACAAACTTGCCAAAGTATTAGCAAATGGCAAAAGTGAATTCGTCGGTATCATTGTCCCTAATCTTTATCTGCATTATTATGCTGAAATGTTAAATCAGATTTTAAATACGTACGAAAACTTTGGATATAAATTTCTAGTTTTTGTCAGCAATGGCTGTTCAGAAACCGAACAGAAATATATTCAGGAATTACTCGCATACAAAATTGAAGGCATGATCATACTAAGCCATACCATTTCCTCCAAAGAACTCGCCTCCTATAATATTCCTATTGTTACCATTGAGCGTGAAGATCAATATGTAAACAGCGTAAACACGGATAACTATATGGGCGCTGTGCAGGCAACCAGCCTGCTATTCAAAAATAACTGTGATATTTTAGTGCATATTAATTCCAATGTCCAAAAAAACATTCCTTCCTATGGACGTATCCAGGGATTTAAGGACACATGCATTGAAAATAATATCAGACATGAATTAATTCTAAGAGACTTAGGACACTCCCATCAGGAAATCCATAAGTGTATGCTGGAAATATATGAATACCTGAAAGAAAAATATCCAAATCAGAAAAAAGGATTATTCATGGCAAATGATACCCATGCTAACAATATGCTGAATATCATTTTCCGGAAATACGGCGCTCTGCCGGACGAGTACCGTATCATTGGTTTTGATGATTCCCCCATCGCAGGACAGGCAATCATCCCCACCAGCACCATAGGCCAGCAAATCAACAAAATAGCATACGAAGCAATGGAATTGTTAGTATCGCAAATGAACGAGAGAAAAAAACGCCGCCCAAATCCCCAAACAGAAATCATCCATAAAAGCGTAACTCCTATTTTAGTCCGACGAGAAACAACAGATTAAGCCCTCTTGCCGAACGCGTACCACCGTGCCGGCGGCAAACAGACTCAAAAAATATACAAAGCAGTAACCGTTCTGCCCTGCGAACCGATTACTGCTTTGTGCCATATAAAGACTGCCTGGATATTTTATGCAATATCTTTTCTGCTATATCTATAAAACGCCATTCCTATTCCGATAACCGTCAAAACCAGTCCCACAGATAGATACCCCTTGTTGATGCTGCCATTTGCAATAATATCAGCCCCTTCTGTATATCCGAAAGGCGTAATATACTTCAAAAACTCAGCGTTCTCTGTCAGATTTGAGATAATGTTCAGGAAATACAACAGCGCCGCTATCCCCAGGCCAATCCCCAGCCCCCCTCTGCTAATGAAAGCAGAAATACCAAAACAAATAGCCGCAACTTCAATCTGCAGGACAAAATATGCAAGAAATAAAAGTGCGAAAATCTTTGCCTCCGGCATCTCTCCCACAAAAAACGCCGATAACACTGCAACACCTATGACCACTACATTTAGCACGGCAATCTGCAAGAATACTGAACAAAGCTTCTGTACTACGATTTTTCCGCGGCTGACAGGATGCGTCAGCAAGAACTCCGCCGTATGTTCCTTTTCCTCCTTCGCCAGTGCAGAAATGCCCAAAAGAGCTGCAAAGAAGGCGCCGCCAAGTCCGAGCACATTTCCACATTCAACACCAAAATAGCCAATGAATTCACCAAAGTTAATCTTATCCATCCCAAAAGCAGCTGAAAAGCTCCCCATATCGGCAAACATCCCGCTGATTTCGCTCATCTGCTTCTTCATTTCAGGATAAATCAAAACACAGACTCCCAGCATAAAAGCAATAATACCAGTCCATATAACCAGGGCATTCCTTCCCTGTCTTAACTCATGCTTCAATACCGCCATATCACTTTTCCCCCTCTCTATAGTAGTGCATGAAAATTTCTTCTAAATCCGGTTCAGTTATAGTAACATCCGTCAACGGAAGCGCCGCCAGGGCATTCAAAAGCACCTCAGGGCTGCCGCTGTACAGGAAATTCACCGCATCGCCGCCCTTCTTTACATCCCGGATACCCTCAAGCGCAGGCGGCGCGTCAACTCCCCTGAGCGTCACTCTCTTTGCACGGGTTTTGCCCAGATGCTCCATGCTGTCCACAACTAAAATCTCTCCCTCACGGATCACAGCAGCATGCCTGCAGTGCCGTTGTACTTCCGAAAGAACATGCGACGACAGGAAAATGGCAGCCCCTTGTGCATTGCGCTCTTCCAGGATAGCGTAAAATTCACGCTGCATCAGCGGGTCAAGGCCGCTGGTAGGCTCATCAAAAATACAAAGCTTCGGCTTGTGCTGCAGCGCGCAGACAATCGATACCTTTTTGCGGTTTCCCAGAGAAAGCGCGCCGATTTTCTTCCCTGTGTCCAGCTCCAGCCGTTCGCAGAGCCGCGCCGCTTCCACACTGCAGTCCCGCCCTCTAAGCTCCGCTGAAAATCTTATAACCTCCCGCACTTTCATAGCGGGATAAAAATTAGCTTCCGATGGCATATAGCCGATGTCTGACAAAATTTTATCCTTATGTCCACGGATATCCTGTCCGAAAATCTCCGCTGTTCCGCTGCTAGGTGAAATCAGCCCCAAAAGCGTGCGGATCGTTGTGCTTTTCCCCGCCCCATTCGGACCGATGAACCCGAAAAAATCCCCCTCCGGCACAGCCAGATTAATGTCCTTAATTCCCCTCGACTTTCCATAATATTTCGTCAAAGAAATTGTCCTAACCGCTTCCATATTCTTCTGCTTCTCCTCTCACAAATATCATTTTTCCCTGCCATGACGTTTCTCATAAATATAAGAATAAAACATTGGAGCCGCCGCTGCGGCGAACACAACCCCAAAGAAAAACCAAGGGTTATGCCACAGCGAAGTAACTATAATAACAATCCCGGCAATCACCATACACCAGCCGCCAAACCGGTTCGTATGTTTCCAGTTTTCCGAATCGTTCAGCGTCCAAGGCAGCTTAATGCCAAACGAATAGTTCTGCCCCGCTTTGGGAAGTATATTTCCCATCATAACAAAAAGAACGCCCAGAAACAAGCATACCAGAAACCCTACATCCATCTTCACATCCATAGCATTTCCATATATTACTGTACTTATCAGCAATGAAGTACACGGTAATATCCAAAAGAAAATCCCCAGCGGCTTTTTCCCGATATTTTTCTGTTTCGGATCCGCAGACATAACAACCAGGCAAAACAAATGCACCACTGCTATCATGGCAGGAATGCCCAATACAGCAAAAAGCTTGCTGCTCCACCCATTTGCCGCACTATCCACCCCAAAACTGGTGGCAATCGTATCGGGAAGCCTGTTCCACAATATGCATCCGACAAGTATCGGAATCAAAATTATCAATGTCGTAAGCAATATTTTCCATTTATTTTGTCTCAGCATGGCCATCCCCTCCTCTAAGTTCCGCAATCCAGAGCATAATTTCCTCAAGCACGGACGCATTCAAATCATAATAAATAAACTTTCCCTCCCGCTGGTCTGTGATAAGATCAGCTTCTTTAAGCACAGACAAATGTCTGGAAACCGCGGCTCCGCTTACCGGAAAATGCTCTGCGATTTCCCCCGCGGACATCCGGCCCTTCTTTAACATATTCAATACCTCCCTCCGGCTAGGGTCCGCCAATGCACGGAGAGTTTGCTGCATTCCCATGACATACGCCCCTTTCATTTAACATTTAACTTAATTTTTAAATGTATTATAACCCTATCCTAATATCTCGTCAAGAAAAAATGACTACTGCCCGCCAAAACGGAATTGAAAACTGAATAGTTACTGGTCCGCCAAGAATCAGAACTTGCAACTTTACATTAAAACTTTAGTGTGTTAAAATAGATAATATCCGCTGTAGAATTTCAGCGTCTGTTCTTTTCGCGTGTCGGCAATCATTCCAGACTGTCCGATATACTATAGAACACGCACAATACGTATCTATGAAGGGAAAAATCATGAGTAAGAAAATTAGGACTGAATCCGTTGATCATTTATTTGAAGCAATTTTAAATTTACAGAATAAAGAAGAATGCTATTTATTTTTCGAAGATGTATGTACAGTGAATGAACTGCTCTCTCTTTCGCAGCGCTTTGAAGTGGCAAAAATGCTGCGTGAAAAGAAAACTTATCTGGAAATCGCTGAAAAAACAGGAGCATCCACTGCAACAATCAGCCGTGTAAACCGTTCGCTGAACTACGGGAATGACGGATATGAGATGGTCTTTAACCGTATGGAGGCATCCAAATAGACCGGATTGGAGACAGAATTATAAAGAGGGTGTCGCAAAATCATCAAAACAGATGATGGAGTGATACCCTCTTTCTATGTGTAAGGACGATAGAAATCTCCGGATGAATACGGATTTTCATCCAATGCCGATGCCGAATAGTTTATCTGAACCTTATCGCACTCCAAATCGATACAGAAAACGTTTTCCGAGCAGCCGGAGCAGCTTATCTGCCAGCAATCCGATGATTCCCAGTGTAAATATCCCCGTAAAAATCCAGTCTGTCCTATAATACAGGCGCGATGTATAGATCAGATAGCCGATTCCTTCCGATGCCGCCAGCATTTCTGCGGCCACGATACAGATAATAGCTCCGCTGAGTCCCAGGCGCACTCCTGTAAATATATTCGGCACAGCAGACGGTACGATCACCGTAAAGAACACTTTACTCCGTCCTGCTCCCATAGACTGTGCTGCTTCGATCAGGGAATAATCCACACTCTTCACTCCGGCAATCGTATTGACCATAACCGGAAATATCACCGCATAAAAGATCAGGGAGACTTTGGAGGATTCCCCTACGCCGAACCACAGCAGAAACAGGGTGATAAAGCCAATTGCCGGTATAAAACGAAAGAAATTCAGAAACGGCTCCAGTACATAGCCTGCGGGTTTAAAATACCCCACACAGAGTCCCGCAGGTACCGCAAACAGAAGCCCCAGAATCCAGCCCTTCAGCACACGGATCAGGCTGAACATAATGTCTTTTTCCAGTGTGCCATCCGAAATCAGGCCAGCCATTCCTTTTAGAGTTACAAACGGTCCCGGCAAGAAATCATCCGTATAAAACATTGCTCCGAAACTCCACACCGCAAGCAGTAACAGCCATGTGATAAGTCCGCTTTTCAAAATTATTGTAATCAGTTTGTGTTCTTCTTTCATGATTTTCCTCAACATTCATTTTTATTGTATGTGCATTCTAATATGTCTGGCATATTTTATTTCTTTTACAATCAGATATAGTAAATATTTTCATTCTTCAGACCCAAATTCACCAGATTGTAAGTCTGTTTCGAATCAAAGGCAAACAGCCTTGAAACCATGACCTTCACAGCATCTCCTTTTTTCACATTTCCCTCATCAATCTGCTGTTCTGCCTTCAGTTCAATATCCCCGATCTGAACTGTCAGTTCTGTATATCTTCCCCTAAATTCCTTATGCCGTATTACACCGTTCATATAGATACTTGGAAACTCTGGTTCCTGGCCAGCCGCAATCACCTTCACGAATTCCGGCCGGATTGCTGCACTGGGAGCACCTTCTTGACGCTGGAAACCACGCAGTTTTTCGTAAGCATAATCATCCAGGATCACCGATTCTCCGATAAACTGTGCCACAAAGGACGTCTGCGGATTTTTATAAATATCAATCGGTGTACCGACCTGTTCCACGCACCCTTCATTGGTGATAATCAGCTCATCTGCAACTTCGACCGCTTCCTCCTGGTCATGTGTAACAAATACACTGGTAATGCCTACCTGCTCTATCATGTCTTTCAGCCAGTGGCGAAGTTCCTTGCGCACCTTCGCATCAATAGCTGCAAAAGGCTCATCCAGCAGGAGCACCTGCGGTTCCGTCGCCAGTGCCCTGGCAAACGCCACTCTCTGCCGCTGCCCTCCCGAGAGCTGAGCAGGAAAACGGCTTCCAAGTCCCGGCAGCCCAACCAGTTCAAGCAGCTCACTGACTTTTGATTGAATCTCATGCTTGCTTTTTTTCCTGAGCTTCATACCATAAGCGATATTATCATGCACCGTTAGATATGGGAATAGCGCATAATTCTGAAATACAAACCCGATTCCCCTGTCTTTCACTGATACGCCATTCATCAGTTTTCCTCCAATATAAATATCTCCCTCATCCTGATGCTCCAGACCGGCAAGAATTCTGAGAATTGTCGTCTTACCGCTGCCGCTGGGACCAAGCAGGGCGACCAGCTTGCCCCGCTCAATCCCAAATGATACATCATCCGATACTTTAAAATTTCCAAACGATTTGCTAATGTGTTTCATCTCCAGATACATTATGATACCTCTCATCATCTATTTGATTGTAATCGAATCAGGATATACAGCTTTCAGCGCAGTAAAATCAGAAAATTTCAGAATATCATAATCCGAAAAACGTCCGTTTTCTACAGCCCATGTTTTAACATCGCTCAGATGATCCAGCGTATCCTGTGAAAAATCCGTCACAAGCAGTGTTGCCGCAAGATCGCTGTGGAACTGTTCCTGACTCGTCCCGGATGCCTTTTCAAAAATCTCCGCCGCCTTGTCTTCATTTGCATAAATCCAGTCTGCCGTTTCTTTCTGTGCTTTAATAAATTCTTCCGAAACTTCCTTATTCTGTTTCAGAAAATCACTGGTAGAGATATAATACGCATCGGTATACAGCCCCAAATCATCCAGTTTCAGCAGTGAATGGAAACCCGCATCCTCCAGTTTGGCTGCATTGGTACCACTTGCCCAGAACGCAGACGCCTCGCCGGAAATCATCAGCGCCACTGCTGAAGCCGCACTGTCCACGTTCAGAATGTTCTGAGCTTCCTCTTTGATTCCTGCTTTCTCATATGTTTTCGCTACCCAGTAGTCCCATACGGTTCCTGGCTGCGTTGCAAATCCTTTGCCTGCCAAATCATTTAAAGATTTGATATCGTCGCTGACGTACAGGCCGCCATTATTCGCACCCTTACTGGTACTCAGACGATCTACAATTCTTAGATTGGTGTTTTCCTGTGTGCTTCCAAGACGGTTGACACATGCATAATCTGCCAGATTGCCAAAATCCGCCTGCCCGGTCACTATAGCGTCTACCGTATTGATACCGGCCGCAAATTCCGTAATTTCCACATCAAGCCCGTGCTTTTCAAAAATGCCCGCTTCCTTGCCAATCACTGCATACCAGTGGGAAGCACCTCCTGTCATAATGGCAACCCGCACCTTTGTCAGCTTCTGGGCGTTTTCCTTTGTATTCGTGTCACTCGCTGTATTCGATGAACCAGCATTTCCACATGCCGCAACAGATGCTGCCAGTGCCAGTGCCGTAAGTATTGCAAATATTTTTTTCATAGACTTTCTCTCCTGTTCATATATTATGTGTTTTCTGATTTAATCACATTTTTTCGGTTTATTTTTTCCAGCTCACTCTTTTTAACGGATGCAACACAGAAATCAATCTGTACATCATCTTCATCTTCCTTGTCCTTGCTGCCTGTCATGGGGATTCTCTCCGGGTCAATACCTTCAATAACCGTTGTCTTTCCTTTCCCCTTGCCCACCGGCGCCCCCGGTACACGGAAGCTTTCCACATCAACAGGCTCAATGGATGTTTCCTGGGGTTTCTCCAGCTGAGGCACCCATTCATATGGGACGCGGTACGCACGATAAATCATATTGTTAGTGAATTTCCCCGCAATCTTATGAAAATAAGGATTGATATATTCCCAGACAATTTCATGTTCCGGCGTCACTTCCAGCAAATGCCCATCTGACCCTTCTGTAATCAGCGTGTTGCCATTTGGAAGTCTCTGGGCGGCGCTAATATAGGAACTGTAAAACTTCGATGCATCCGTGAAAAGCAAAAAGCCTGCTTCCAACGGTGTATACTGCCATACAATTTCCAGTGTAACCGGATTGAATTCCAGAACCCTGGTATAATCGCGCAGTGCATTGTTATTGCCAGTGGGAGAACCAGGGTTCGGATTGCCATATCCGCCGTAACCGCCATTATCAAATACAAGGAGATTTCCTTCCCCGGGAAGTCCTCTGGGAATCATATGTAAATGGTGCTGGCCGATAATCCAGCCCAGTTTTTTCGTCGCTTCATTCTCATTGTAATCAGGTCCGACGCGCCAAACGATTTTTCCTGTTTCTTTACTGATGATTGCCAGAATGTTGGAATTTCTGGCATCGAAAATAATGTTATCCGGATGGAAACGCCTGTCGCCTTCTTCATACCAGTGATTAGGACCCAGCGTGGAAATGCTATTGATATGCATCCAGTCGCCTCCGGCTTCTCCGTGAAGTCCGGGATTACGGAACAACACATTTTTTGCCGCCTCATCAAACCCCAGTTCATTAAAATGATCGCTGGCTCTCCAGCTCCAGAGGATATTCCCCTCCCAGTCTGTTTCAATAATCTTATCGTCAATCAGAAGCTTATCAGTAATCTCATGATTGTAAAGATTCTCATGTGTCAGAATCAGGGTTTTTCCGCCATCCACACACGGTTCTGCTCCCGGTGCGTAATAACCTGTAGAAGAACCTTCTCTTTGAAAATCGTGATGCTGCCTTGCCTGCCACTGTGGTTCTTTCCCCGGATCAGCTACCAGCTCTGTCCGATCAAATTTCCAGACAATATTGCCGTCCCAATCCACTTGAATCAAATCCAGCTGATCCTGGAATGCATATTTGCTGTTGCGCGTCCCGCTGGTGCCAAGTACATATCCACCTGGCAGCAGCTTATTGGGAAATCCTCCCAGCCCGGCCCAGCGCTGCACCTCATTCCCATCCATGTCAATCAGAAGCGCGCCGCGGCTCGATGGAAAGAGTGTATAACCATTCCATGCTTTTTCTTTGTCATATCTTAACGTACCTGTAGGAAATATCGTAGGGTAACCCATTTTTCATCCTCCTTCAATCATCTCTCCTTATGAATTGCCATATCACCGTTGTGCAGCATTCTAAAAACGCTTAATGATTCGGCCCTGCTAATTTTCTGATTTCCTCCTGCAGAATCAGTTTATGTGTAAAACCAGCCTTCCTGTTTCTAATCTGCCCTTCCTGGATAAAAAGCAGTGTGGGCAATGCCTGAATTTCAAGCCTCTTTACAAGTGCAGGTTCCGACTCAATATTGCATTTTGCGAATACAACTGTATCTGTCTGAGCCTTATCCAGTTGCTGAACCAGCTCCCTCAGTCCTGCTTCCGTCCGCTTACAATGCGGACAGGTCTGCGAATAAAACTCTATGACAGCCGTTCTCTTTTCCTTCAAGATTTCTTCATACCCTGTATTATTCAGTTCTTTTATCATGTTTTCGTTTATACTCCTGTTTTGTTTTTCATATTTATACACTTTTTCCTGCTAATCATCTATGGATTATATGTTTTACTTTTTCCATGGGATAAAAGTTTAACAAAATTCACAGGCTCTATTACATTCTCTATAAAAAACGCCTCCAATAACATTTTCCATGTCATTGAAGGCGAGTTACCATTCTCTTACTTATCCTTTATCAAAAACTCCCATGGACAGATACCGTTCTCCACTGTCCGGCAGCAATACTACAATCGTTTTTCCCTCATTCTCAGGCCTTTCAGCCAGCTTTTTCGCGGCATACAAGGCTGCCCCGGAGGACGCTCCGCACAAAGCGCCTTCTGCTTCCACCAGTTCCCTGCAAGTCATATATGCATCTTCATCGCTTACAGCTATAATCTCATCATAAACCTCTGTATCCAGAGTATCCGGAATAAATCCCGCGCCGATTCCCTGAATCTTATGCCCGCCAGGTATCCCATCTGATAAAACAGGCGAGCCGGCAGGTTCTACAGCGACAATTTTCACCGCCGGATTTTTTTCTTTCAGGTATTTCCCAATTCCTGTAATGGTTCCTCCGGTTCCCACTCCGGCAACAAAAATATCTACAGTTCCCTCTGTATCTTCCCAGATTTCAGGTCCCGTTGTTTCGTAATGAGCCTGAGGATTATAAGGATTCGTAAACTGGCTGGGAACAAATCCGCCGATTTCTTCTGCCAGCTCATTTGCTTTTTTAATCGCACCCTTGGTTCCCTTTGAAGCAGGAGTCAGAACAAGTTCCGCACCGTATGCGGACAAAATCCTTCTTCTCTCCACACTCATCGTTTCCGTCATGGTAATGATCAGACGGTATCCGCGTGCTGCCGCCACACAGGCCAGGCCAATCCCTGTATTCCCGGAAGTCGGCTCGATAATCACATCTCCTCTGTGCAGGATTCCTGCCTTCTCTGCTTCATCAATCATTCTTACTGCAATCCGGTCCTTTACAGAGCCTGCCGGATTCATATATTCCAGCTTCGCAAGAATCCTTGCCTTACATCCATTTGCAGACCTATATTCCTGAAGCTCCAACAGTGGAGTAGCTCCCACCATATCCGTAATTTTCTGATAGATTTTTGCCATGATTTCTCTATTACCTTTCTCCAATCCACAATACGCCATCGGTATCTGGATCTAAATCTGAAATTCATATGCCTCCGGAATCCGGTACTGGGACGGTGTTACACCATACTTTGCCTTAAATCTTTTTAAAAAATATCCCATATCTTTATAGTCCAAAGTCCCTGCAATGTCAATTACTTTCATTTTCGTATGCTTCAGCAGATATGCTGCACGTTTCATTTTTACTGTATTGACATAATCAACAAAATTAACCCGAATCTGAGCGGCAAACACCGTACTTAGATAAGAACGGTTTATGTAGAGCTCTTCTGAAATTGTCTTCTGCTTTAAATCCCCTTCCGGTCTGTTTAAAATATAGAGAAGAATGTTATCCAGCCCCTCTCCATGCGCTGGATACAGCTCCGAAAATTCAAGAAAGAATGCATAGAAATCCTCTATGCTTTTTTGTATGCTTTCCTCATAATCTGAAAAGCCTGCTTCCTGCGGCAAATAATCTTCTCGCAGAAAGTAAAAAAACAGCCACTCATAACGTTCAAAAAGCTCAGAGAGCACTCCGTCAATAATCCGTTTCAGGTAAGCAAACGCCTCTGACAGATTCATATATTCAGAAAGCGACGCATATAGCAGTTTATCCAGATAATCTTTTATCGCAGCATCTACATGTTCAAAATAGCTTAACAATTCTTCTTTCCTGCAGATTTCCGCCGCTATTTTCCCATGCTCGGCATTCTCTATTTTGCTGAACAGGGCAATAAACTGACTGATTTCAAAAGGGGGCACAAAATAATCATCCACCCCCAGCAGAAAGCTTTTTCTCACAGTCTTAAAATCCGCATTCTGACTGACTATAGCAACAGCCTTACAGAGCTTTTCTTTTTTTATCGTCCTCAAAAGAGTCAGCGCATGATTATCCGGCGCCGCTTCCAAAATAATCAGATGATATTTCTTCTCTTTTAAGTTTTGAATCAATTTCTCAAAATCACAAATAATTTCACAGATTTGAAAGCCGGTAGAATCTCCCCAGATACGAAGCCGCTTCAATTCCTGCATAATCAATCCGTTTTTTACTGCCAGCAATACTGTGTACACATTGATTACCTCGCATTTTATCTATTCAATATTTCCAGAGATTCTTTCTCAGTTTCCCCGTTCTCCACATGAAACGAGTTCAGTACCGCTTCCTTCTCCATAAGTGACAGAATCAGATAACTGGCTTTTGAGTCATAAGCAAGCCTTTTGTCTTCCTGGGATGGGCGCGAGGGAGATTCCGGATGTGAATGCCAGTTTCCAATCGGCTTCAGCCCCCTGGCTCTCATATCCTTCACCGCCTGAAGCTGCTCTTTTGGTTCCAGTGAAAAATGCTCATTAGAAGCATCGATGTTGGTCAAATAATACACTTTCTCAATGACCCTCTCATCCCCATAATCACTTCCTGCAATCAGTCCGCAGGCTTCCTGCGGCAGCTTTTCTCTGGCATAGGAGATCATTTCTTCCACATCCTGTTTTTTAATGATAACTTTCTTCATATTTCCACCCACTTTTCACTTTATATCTTATCTTCGCACACATTCAGTTCATAGTCAACAGGCTCCGTGATCGTAGGATGTTCTCCACATACAGCACATCTGCGTGTATCCCTGGGGAGTCCTACCTTACGAAACTCCATCGTCAGCGCATCATAAGTCAGCAGATATCCAGTAAGAAGCTCACCTTTTCCGATAATGTATTTAATCGCTTCCATGGCCTGAAGGCTGCCGATCACACCTCCCATTGCGCCAATCACACCTGCCTGTTTACAGGTGGGCACCGCATCCTTTGGCGGCGGCTCCTTAAATACGCAGCGGTAACAGGGGCCTTCTCCCGGCACATAAGTCATAAGCTGTCCCTTAAAACGAATGATTCCCGCATGGGAAAATGGTTTTTTCTCCAGGACACAGGCGTCATTAATCAGGAATTTTGCCGGAAAATTATCCGTTCCGTCAATGATAAAGTCATACTCCCGGATCAGTTCCCGGATATTGGCGGCATCCACAAACATATGATAGGTATTCACCTTCACACCCGGATTCATTCTTTCCATGGTTTCCCTGGCTGATTTTACCTTCGGCTTTCCCACGTCCTCTGTAGAATGGATGATCTGTCTCTGCAGATTGGAAAGATCCACATCATCGGCGTCTGCAATTCCTATCGTTCCAACGCCTGCTGCTGCCAGATACATGGCTGCAGGAGCGCCAAGACCGCCTGCACCTATGATCAGAACCTTTGCATTCAAAAGCTTTTTCTGCCCTTTTGCTCCCACTTCTTTCAGTATGATATGACGGGAGTAGCGTTCAATCTGTTCATCTGTCAATGCCATTTAGCATCCCCCTCCCATAAAATAAAGAAATTCCACATTGTCCCCATCCTTTAAAACCGTACCCGCTTTTTTATCCGCGTCAAGAAACTCATCATTCACAGAAACCGTTACATAATCCGGCATTTCCACGTTTTCAAGTTCTATCAGTTCCGGTAAGGTCAGTCCGTTTTTTACTTCTTTTTTGTTTCCAGAAACTGTAATATACATACTCTTACTCCTTTTTGCTATTCAGAAATGTCTCAAAACGCTCCTATTGTTACATCAGAATGCTTTCAGCCAGTCTATGAATTCCTGAAGCCTTTGCACTCCTGTTTTTCGCCCCGCTTCCCGCCCGTTTATAAAAACAATCAATGTTGGCCTGGACAGAATCTCATATTTCTCCGTAAGCTCATTCTCATAATTTGTATTTACTTTATAAAAGTAAATGCTCTCCCCGAGAAGTTCTTCCGCCTGGCTGAGAACCGGCGCCAGTTTTTTACAGGCCATGCAGGAATCCGAATAAAAATCCACCAGCACAGGCAGGCCACTTTTCAATACTTTTTCTTCAAACTCTTCTCTTCCGATTCGCTCTGCCATTTATCCTTCCTCTACCTTTCGCACATACAGGGTATAGGTGCCGTCTTGATTATTGTGAAGTTTCAGGATTTTGTGCCCTTCTTCTTTCATGCTTCTGGGAACATTCTGAACCGGCTCACCGTCATTCATACGAATAGCCAGCACCTCCCCATCCTCCAGCTCATCGATACTTACCTTCGCCTTTACAAAAGTCATCGGACAAACCTGATCCGTAATATCCGCCTGTTCATTAAATTTAATCTCATCCATGATATGCCTCCGTAATTACTCTTCTAAATTCATCCTCACCGATTCTTTGCAGCATCAGGCGGAAACGTTCTCCCGGTCTGGCATTTTTCTCAAAAAATCCAATGGCCGCATCTGCCACCCGAAGCAAAGTGTCTTTATCTCTAATAATTGGCAGTAGTGTCTCACCCTGATAGATTTTATTCCCAAATAAACCGCCAAAAGAAACAAGATAGCCGCTTTCCCCTTCCCATGCATCCGTAGGGCAGGATTTCACGCATCGCCCGCAGTGATTGCATTTCCCCCTGTCGATTACCACTTTTCCGTCCTTCATTGACAGTGCGTTCTCCCGGCAGGCTTTCGCACAGACGCCGCATTGAATACACGCTTCTTCTTTGTAATTTACAACCATACCGCCTTTGATTCCCAGATCATTTTCCTCCGCTTTCAGACAGTTGTTCTGACATCCTGTCACACCGAATTTGAACTTGTGGGGCAGGTCCCTGCCAAAATAGTGCTCATCCAGTTCTTTCGCCAGTGCATAGGTGTCAATGCAGCCGCTGGGACAGACCGCAGCGCCCTGGCATGCCGTAACCGTCCGTACCCTTGGTCCGCAGACACCAGGCTTTACGCCGCCCTCTGCCAGCTTTTCCTTCACCTCTTCAATATCCCCAAACCGAATAAACGGAATCTCAATTCCCTGTCTGGAGGTCATATGTACATACCCTTTTCCATATTTGTCCGCCACCTCTGATACAGTCCGGATGTTTTCCGCAGTCAGATTTCCTCCTACAACCTGGAGACGAAGCGAAAAATATCCCTTCTGCTTCTGTCTCATAAATCCGCCCTTTTTTAATGCTGAATAGTCTGGTTTTTTTTCTGCCATTGCTCTTCTCCTTTACTGTTTTTCCATCATTTCTATCGCCTGGCGAAAATCCTCAATCAGATCTCCCAGATCTTCAATACCGACGCTGACCCGGATCAGATCATCATAAACCCCTGCTTCTTCCTTCTGCTTCTGCGTGCTATGCAGGCTGATGGTCGATGCCGGATGTATCACCAGTGTTTTGGTGTCTCCAATATTAGAAACCTTCAACGCAAGCTTCAGGTTATTAATCAATGAAAATGCCCTTTCCCTGCTTCCTGCACGCAGGGTAAAAATTCCCCCGTATCCGTTTTTCAGCTGTTTTTCAGCAATCTGGTGCCAGGGGCTGCTTTTCAGTCCTGGAAAATTCACCGCTGCTTCCGGATAGTGCTCCTGTATCCATGCTGCCAGCCCCAGTGCATTCTTACATTGGCGCTCCATACGAAGCCCCAGGGTTTCCAGCCCTATCAGGTTCAAAAAAGCATTCTGAGGCGAAAGACAGGCACCAAAGTTCCGAAAAATAGTTGCCCGCATTCTGGAAATATATGCCATTGGGCCATACTTCAGATAGTCCATGAGAAGCGGATATTTTTCCCTGGTCCATTTAAAACGCCCGCTGTCCGTCAGTATACCGCTGATGGCGCTGCCGTTTCCATTTATATATTTTGACGATGAATTTACCACAATATCCGCTCCCATATCCAACGGACGGATCAGATAAGAGGTCGCCGTCGTATTATCAACAATAAGCGGAATCCCATGTGCATGTGCCAGTTCTGCCAGCCTCTCAATATCTGTAACATCCAGTCCGGGATTTCCGATCGTCTCAGCAAAAATCAGCTTCGTATGTTCATTAATTGCCTGTTCAAACGCCCCCCAGTTATTATTTTCCACAAAATTTGTCTGAATACCAAATGCCTCCAGATCCCGGAAAAGATCAATGGTTCCTCCGTAAAGGCTGGCGCTCGTTACAATTTCATCTCCAGATTGGAGGATATTTAAAAAAGCATTGGTTATAGCTGCCATCCCAGATGCGCAGGCAACTGACGCCATGCCGCCCTCAAGCTTTGTGATCCTCATTTCAAATGCTGCTGTCGTTGGATTGGCTACCCTTGTATAACAATATCCCGGCGCTTTATTATCAAATATTTTTGCCAGCCCTTCCGCGCTTTTCTGTTCAAAAGCGCCAGACTGGTATACAGGCGGCAAGGTTGCGCCGTATTTTTCCAGTTCTTTATTTCCTGCATGAAGCACTGCCGTTTGAAACTTCATATCTTCACCTTTTTCTGCAAAATTTTAGATAATGTATCGCAGATGCCGCTGCATTTGCTCCATCAGAAACTGCAGTGATCACCTGCCGAAGCTTTTTGGTTCGTACATCCCCGGCTACAAACAATCCAGAGGATGAGGTAAGCCCATCTTCTCCTGCGATTACATATCCATTTTCATCCCTTTGGACATACTTCTCTATCAAATCCGCCGCCGGGAGTGAGCCAATCGCGACAAACAGTCCGGTGACACTGATTTTCTTTCCATTGTCAAGAAGTATCTCCTCCAGTCTTTTCTGCCCTTTTATTTCCCGGACAGAAGTTTCTAAAATAAATTCTACATTTTCCTTTTTCTTCAAAATCTCAACCGCAGCCTCATTTCCCTTGAATTCTGCTCTTCTGTGGATCAAATATACCTTCCGGCATAGTTCAGAAAGATACATGGCATCGTCCAGGGCAGTATCTCCTCCTCCAATCACTGCGGTATCTTTTCCTTTATACAGAGAACCGTCACAGTACGCACAGTAGGACATTCCCTTACCCTGATACGTTTCTTCTCCGGATATTCCCAACTTTCTGGGAGAAGCTCCTGCTGCATAAATTAGCGTTTCCGCTTCAACAGTTTTTCCGGATAACAAAATAACATGCCAGGTATCTTTATGTATGATTTCTGTCACTTCATCCTCCAAAATCGGGACATACTCTGACAACACATGCCATCTGAATCTTTCTCCAAGCTCTTCACCTGGAAGTGGCTGAAACCCTAGATAATTCTCTACACAAATACTCTGTACAATCTGCCCTGTCCCTTCATATTCCTTTTCAATTACAATAACATTTTTTCCGGCTCTTTTTAGATATAATGCCGCGTTTAATCCTGCCGGACCGCTTCCTATCACTACTGCCTCATACATTTTCTATCTTCTCCTACAAACAATCCTTTTCGTTACGGTATTTTCAAATTATATCCGCAAATTCCTACCTTGCCCATAGGATTTTTGTTTCATATATTTCAAAACATATGGAATTTTGTTAGTAATTTGATTTTTCAATCTCACGGAAAAATGCAGGATTATGCAGAATTGTTTGATAGTGACCGTAAGGACAACGAACAGCCTAGCGGGCGCTTTGCCACTATAAAAGAAAAGAAGAATCCCCCAACTGTGTTACACCACAGTTGGGGGATTCAATTCTTTGTCCACATGGACTTATTACTGCCTTTTGCTATTCTCCCGGAAGCTGGTCGATCAGTTTTTCTATCATCTGCTTTTTCACATAAACGTCAAAGCTCAACATACAGATAAATGAAAAAAGCTGAAGAAATTCCTGATCCTTTTCCACATTCTCAAAAGTATGCTTCGAGGTATTATACTTATCTACAATATCCTTTGCCAGCTTATCTGCCTGGCTTTTTTCCAAACTGAACACTTCGTTGTAAATCGTTTCTATGCTAAATTTCTGGTCATTCTGAAAATATTTTTCCGTAATAGGGTTCATCAATGCCTGAATATCTGTGATAGAAAGAATTCCTTTAAAATAATAGATGAAAATCATTACCAGCAAATGTTCCTTGGAATATTTCTTTTTCACCGGGGGCGGAAGCAGCTTATTCTTAGCATAATTATTAATCATGGTCTTAGTCAATATCTTATCCTCCGGATGACGCTTCGAAGAAGACAGGCGAGTATCCATAAAAGTTGTCACCTGATCCATATATAAGTCAATGTTCGGAATATCCTCCGGCTTAATATGCTCAATGCGGGACAGGCTGTTCAAAATACTTTTGAGCATATCTTTGGTATCTATCTTCATTTTGTCCACCTCTCGTTCATATCTGATTTTCTTCCGGCCACATAGCCCAATCCGGCGCCCATACGTCTGAAAAGCAAAACTTTCCTCCGATACATCACATTATATAGTTTTGAAAACCATATGACAAGCCTTTTTTATCAAAACTGTGTCCACTCCCCGACGAACCGCAATGAAAACATTAAATCGTTACCCCTGGCACGCAGCCCCTATAACCTCCACGCACCCTTCTATCCCCAGCTTTCCGCTGTCGAGCATCAAATGATACTCTGATTTGTCATCCCACTTTTTTCCGGTATTCGCGCTGTAGAAATTCCCCCGGCGTTTGTCGCATCGGCGCAGTATCCCATCTACATGCTCTTTGGCATCGTGATAAATGGTCACTGCGCGCTTTGTACGAAAATCTCTATCGGCATGGATGTAAACTTTCAGCACATCTTTCCGCTCTTTCAGCACCCATCCGGCACACCGCCCCACGATGACGCAGCTTCCCTGATTTGCTAAATTCCATATAATTTTGGCTTCTTCCAGATAAAGCTGGTTTTCTTCGCTCAGCCCGCAGCTCTCTCCTGCCGCCAGCTTCGCTGCCAGGGCGATGGTATAGAGGAAGCTCCCTGTCGTCGCCTCCTCCATATGCACAATCTGTTCCGGCGTAGTTCCCCGTGCCTGCGCCGCCCTCTCCAGGATTTCCCTTCCATAACAGGGAATCCCTAATTTCGCTGCCAGCCGTTCTCCGATTTCACTTCCTCCGCTGGCATACTCTCTTTCTATCGCAATAATCTTATACATCACACCGCCTCCGCTTTCTCAAACTGACTGTTGTACAGGTTTTCATAGAAGCCATTCTGAGCCAGCAGCTCTTCATGGGTTCCCTGCTCAATGATATCTCCATCTTTCATAACCAGAATCAAATCCGAGTCTTTAATCGTGGACAGCCTGTGGGCAATCACGAAACTGGTTCTGCCTTTCATCAGGTTATTCATAGCCTTCTGAATCTGTATTTCAGTCCTGGTATCGACCGAAGACGTCGCCTCGTCAAGAATCAATATCTTATTATCCGCCAGGATAGCCCGGGCAATAGTCAAAAGCTGCTTCTGCCCCTGGGAAATGTTGCTCGTCTCCTCATTCAGCACCATCTGGTAACCGCCGGGCTGCGCCATGATAAACCTATGAGCGTGCGCCGCTTTCGCCGCTGCGATAACCTCCTCGTCGGTAGCGTCCAGCCGCCCATAGCGGATATTTTCCATAATCGTGCCATGAAAAAGCCAGGTATCCTGGAGCACCATGCCAAACAGTTTCCGCAGCTCGCTTCTATCGTATTCCTTAATGTTGTGCCCATCCACCCGGATACACCCGGAATTTACATCATAGAAACGCATCAGCAGCTTCACCATCGTCGTTTTTCCTGCACCGGTAGGCCCTACTATCGCCACCGTCTGTCCTGCGCCCACCTCAGACGAAAAATCATGAATGATAATCTTATCCGGCTGATACCCAAACGCCACATGCTCGAAGCTCACCGCACCCTGGGATGTCTCAACATCCATTTCACGTACCGTCTCCTGCTGCTCTTCCTTTTCCTCCAGGAACTCAAACACACGCTCAGAAGCTGCCGCGGAGGACTGGAGCATGTTCGTCACCTGGGCAATCTGCTGAATCGGCTGCGTAAAGTTTCGGATATACTGGAAAAAGGACTGGATATCTCCTACTTCAATCGCTCCCCGAATCGTCATATAACCGCCCAGAATTGCCACCATCACATAACCGATGTTTCCGACAAACTGCATCACCGGCATCATAATTCCCGAGAAGAACTGGGACTTCCAGCCAGATTCGTAGAGATGATTGTTCGTTTCCTCAAAGACCCTGACTACGTCCTCCTCTTTATTAAATACCTTCACTACATTGTGGCCGCTGTAGACTTCTTCTACCTGCCCATTCACTTCACCCAGATATCTCTGCTGATCCTTGAAATATTTCTGGGAATGTTTCATCACTGTCCCGATAATTCCCATAGAAATAGGGAGGATTAACAGCGCCGCCAGCGTCATCCATACATTAATAGAAAGCATCATCACCAGCACGCCGATCAGCGTCGTTACAGAAGTAACCAGCTGTGTCAAACTCTGGTTCAGGCTCTGCTGCAGCGTATCCACATCATTCGTCACCCGCGAAAGCACTTCTCCATGCGTCCGGCTTTCATAATAATCCAGCGGAATCCTGTTGATTTTCCTGGAGATGTCCCGCCGCAGGCTATAGGTCATATCATTGGAAACTCCTGTCATGATAATTCCCTGGATAAAACTGAACAGCGCGCTCACTGCATACAACCCCATAGCCATCAGCAGGATTTCCCCAATCTTCCCGAAATTAATCCCGCCAGCCCCCTGAATCTTTGCCACCAGCCCGTTAAACAGCTCCGTCGTCGCCCTTCCCAGGATTTTCGGCCCTACAATATTAAAGACCGTCCCGCCCACGGCAAAAAGGATAACCCCAAACAACCTGATTTTATACCGGCTCATATAGCGCAGCAGCTTTCCCATCGAGCCTTTAAAGTCTTTCGCCTTTTCTCCAGCCATCCGGCCGCCATGCCCCATAGGGCCTCTTACCCTTCTTCCACTATCACTCATTGGCCAATTCCTCCTCTGACAGCTGAGACATGGCAATCTGCCTGTATACATCGCATGTCTGCATCAATTCTTTGTGAGTTCCCTGTCCCGCCACACATCCGTTATCGAGCACGATGATATTGTCTGCATGGAGGATGGTGCTGATACGCTGCGCTACAATCAGGGTAGTGGCATCCTGCGTCTCCTGCTTCAAAGCCCGCCGCAAGACTACGTCCGTTTTGTAATCCAGCGCTGAAAAACTGTCGTCAAAAATATAAATCTCCGGTTCTTTCGCAACCGCCCTGGCAATAGAAAGCCTTTGCTTCTGCCCGCCCGACACATTCGTGCCGCCCTGGGAAATCGGAGAATCCACGCCTTCCGGCTTTTCACTGATAAACTCCCATGCCTGGGCAATCTCTGCCGCACGCTTTATCTGTTCTTCTGTCGCATCTGTACGCCCATAGCGCAGATTTGAATCAATCGTTCCCGAAAAAAGAACCCCTTTCTGCGGTACATACCCCAGCTTCCCTCGCAGTTCTTTCAATTCCATTTCCCGCACATCCACTCCATCTACCCGGATGGAACCTTCTGTCACGTCAAAAAGCCGCGGAATCAAATTCACCAGTGTGCTCTTTCCACTCCCTGTACTGCCGATAAACGCCACAGTCTGTCCTTTCCCGGCCGTAAAAGATATGTCGTTTAAAACGTTCTCTTCTGCTCCAGGGTACGCAAAGCTTACGTGTTCAAACTCTACCAGCCCTTTCACATCTGCATCTCCGTGCTTCGCGGTCTCCGGGTCATGGATAGATACCTCTGTACGCAGTATTTCATCAATACGCTTCGCAGACACATTTGCCCTTGGAATCATAATAGACATCATCGTTATCATCAAGAACGACATAATAATCTGCATCGCATACTGAATGAACGCCATCATATTTCCTACCTGCATCGTCCCGCTGTCAACCGCATACGCACCATTGTATACAATCAGCACACTGATTCCATTCATAATTAACATCATCAACGGCATCATAAATGTCATGACACGGTTTACAAACAGGTTTGTCTTTGTAAGTCTCCGGTTCGCCTCCTCAAAACGCTCCTCTTCATGCTTTTCCGTACTGAAAGCCCGGATTACCATGATTCCGGTCAGCGTCTCCCTTGTCACCAGATTCAGCTTATCAATCAGGTTCTGCAGAAGGGTAAATTTCGGCATCGCCACGCCAAAGAGCACCGCTACCACCAACAGAATCAGTCCCACCGCCAGGGCCAATATCCAGGTCATCGACATATCTGTCTGAAATACCTTTATCACACCGCCCACGCCAAGGATCGGCGCATAGAGCACGATTCGGAAAATCATAGTCGCCAGCATCTGAATCTGCTGGATATCATTCGTGCTCCGGGTAATCAAAGATGCCGTGGAAAATTTGTTCAGCTCCGCCCCTGAGAAAGAAATCACTTTCCGGTATACCTGATTTCTCAGGTTCCTTCCCATATAAGATGCCACACGGCTGGATAGAAATGTGACCGTAACTGCTGCAAGCATGATGAGAAGCGCCATTCCAAGCATCTTCAACCCTGACATCACCAGATAATCCGTCTGCATTTTATCCAAATCCCTGCCCATCTGTGCGTACTCATTCTGCAGATAGCCCACTGCCGATTGCGTAACAATGGATTCCGGCATTTCTTCAAACTTATCTGCCTGCTCGGCAAGCATCTGCTGCCGCTGCTCCTCCGGCATCTTTCCCAGAACTTCAAACATATCTGCGTCTTCCGGAAGCCCCATCTGCGTCCTGGCATCTGCCGCCTCTTCGCTCTCCCCGGACAATCCGGAAACAGCCAGCATCGGGACACCGAATATCTGATTTAACCTCTCCCTGCGTTCTGCATCCGTCTTATTCCGCACATAAATTCCGGATTCCAGCGTGTAGCTTTCCTCTACATACGCCCGCTCTTCGCTGTCCATAAAAAGAAACAGCCTCTCCATAGAACTTTCCCGGATTTCATCCGGCACTCCGTCCTCTATCCCTTTCTGCTGGATTCCTACATTAACGATTTTTGATGTGTAATCGGGCAGCGCCAAATCACAGCTTGCCTGTAGGAACAGCAAAGCGATAATCAGCACAATATAGTACCATTTATCCTTCACATATCGAAACATTTTCAGCATTTATCCTTTATTCCCTCCATTTCCATGCCAATCTGTCCGCTCTGGACATCTGCCATATTTTCTATAATCTGTATCAGGAAACGCCTTAGCAGGCATTCTTCTGTCTCATTAAATCCGCGAAACAAAAGTTTGTCATTCTGCTCAAAGATTCCCTGTATGTCTTCCAGCATCTTTTCCCCTTTCGGGCTCAGCGAAATCCTGCTTATACGCTGATCCTTTCCGTCCGCGGCGCGTACCACCAGGCCCGCATTCTCCAGACGCCGGATAGATACCGCCACACTGGGCGGCTTTACATGAAGTTCTCTGGCGATTTCCCTCTGGCTCATTCCTCCCCGTCTTGCAAGAAGATTCAGCATCGGCATCTGCCCCGGATGCATCCCTTTTACCGTAAGCTGCTCATAATTCATTGCAAAATACATATGAGAAGCCTTTAAAAGCAGAGCCTGGAGATTGTCTCCGCATATTCCGCAAAACCTGCCGTCCTTCATAGCATCACCTCACTTTAATTAATCGACTAACTTATATTACGTCCATTTCCACAAGATTTCAACCTTATTTTTCCTTTTTAATACTTATTTTATAAAGTTTTTACCAAAATATTCGTTAAATATCTAATTTTTATATTCTCACATAGGCACATCCTGGTATAAAAAACTATCCGAATAACTTTGACCTCACAAATGATTTCTATAACAATTCCTTATAAAGACAGAACCGGAAATAGCCTGCACCATTTCCGGTTCTGTCTTTATAGATATCTAATGATATTACACTGCCTTTACAGTAATCTTGCTGCCCGCTCCCTTACTCCGGAACAGACTCTTATAAGAAGATACTTTTGAGGACGGTACGCTGAACGCCGCCGTTGCTTTTATACCTGAAAATACTTTCTTTCCTACATTCCCTGTCGTCAGCTTGCTGGATTTCACGATAAATGTTTTCAGCTTCGGCGTTTTATAAAACGCCAGCTTTCCGATATGCGATAAGTCCGGTGAGGAAATACTCATTTTCGTCAAATTTGAACAGTAACGGAACGCCCCTGTACCAATCGTTGTCAGCTCTGCCGACGAAAGCAGCACGCTCTTAATTGCCCGGCATTTCATGAATACCCCCTGTCCGACAAACTCTGCCGATGGAAGCGTAATCCTGTTCGTCGTACCCCCAAGAGTCACAAGCTTCGTACAGTCGCGGAAGGCATTCTTATAGATTTTCACCACGCCTTTGCATCCGCTGACTTTTTTCAGCTTTGAACACCCATAAAATGCCGCTCTGTTAATCACCGTCACGGTTTGCGGTACTGTAACTTTCGTCAAGTTGCTGTTTTTATAAAACGCCTTAACTGCAATAGCCGTTACTTCGTATCTATAGCCATCTATCTCTACCTCGGAAGGTATCGTAACTGTCGCGGCAGACGTGTTTACCGTCCCCTGATAAGAAACCTTCAGCCCTGCCGCCGTTACCTTATAAATCCCCTCTGTCTTGCTGTCTGTCAGCACAGTTCCTTTTGCCGGGGCGGTAAAGCTCGCTTTCATCAAAGAAAGCCCTTTCAGATACGGATACCCGTCATTCTGTGCCGCATTGATTGCCCACACTCCGGTAAAATCAAAGTTTTTAAAGCTGGCTGCCTTCTTTGCCTGTGCTGCACTTAAAGCTGTCGCCGTCCCTGAAACACGACTGTCTGATACAAACGCATACTCCCCTGTCGCGCTGAAATAATAACAGTCTGAAAGCGTGCAGTAGCCTGTTCCTTCCCCGTTGGACGCTTTGTCAATGATTCCTTTTGTAGCGCTTCCATATATCTGGGCGCCAAAGCATTTGCTAATGAGGACATTTCCAGACACGCTTGTTATTTCTCCTGCGATATTTCCGCCGTCCTTCATGCGCCCAAGATTATAGCAATTTTCAACCTTCACTGCCTGGGATGCACTGGCCGTCCCCGGAACTTGAATATGTCCCGCCAGTCCTCCTGAATAACTGCTGATAGAATCAATCAATCCTGCATTATAGCTCTGTGTCAGTGCTATTTTGGCATCATATGCGCTTACAGAATCCTGCAGATATATATAACCGGCTACACCGCCTATCCGGCTTGTTCCCTTCACCGTACCGGAATTCGCCATGCCTGCAATATCAACCCCCGCGCCTGCTGTGGTACTGTCACACCGCAGATATCCAATAATACCGCCGACACCATTCACTCCTGTGATATTTCCTGTATTCGTGCAGGTACTCATTCCCATCTGCCCATTCAGGCTGTATGCGCTTCCGACAATTCCCCCGGCGACGCTATTGCTGCTGACTGTGCCATAATTTGCACATTTTGTATAAGAAGAAGCAGCTCCTGCTCCATTTTCACCAATAACCCCTCCGGCAGTTCCTGCACTTGAGCTTACTGCTGCATAGTTCACTGCACTGCTTACCATATTTTTGCCGGATATATCCCTTCCGGCAATGCCCCCAACTACACCTGCGCCCGCTACAGTACCTGTCACATATACATTATGAATCTCGCACGCTGCCGTTCCCTGGGCATCCAAAGTAACTGCAAGCGCTCCTCCATTTCCTGCGGCCCGGATATTCACATCTACCAGCGCCAGATTCCGTATAGTTCCTCCTGCCATACGTTCGATGAGCGGAACCTTAAGTCCTTTTATCGCATATCCGTTCCCATCCAGGATACCGGAAAATTCTGCGATACTGCTCCAGGAAGCCTCCCCTGATAAATCAATATCATTCATTAAAATATATTTCCCTGTGCCATCCGGTGCCGGCAGCGCCGCTGTCCTGCTCACTGCTCCGCCCTCTACTTCCGGTTCTGTCTGCTCCTCAGTCTCCGGCTCACTTTCGGACTCTGACTCGCTTTCCGTAGTTGACTCGCTCTCGGACTCTGTCTCACTTTCCGTAGTCGACTCGCTCTCAGACTCTGTCTCACTTTCCGTAGTTGATTCACTCTCAGACTCTGTTTCGCTTTCCGTAGTTGATTCACTCTCAGACTCTGTTTCACTTTCCGTAGTCGACTCGCTCTCGGACTCTGTCTCGCTCTCCGTTTCTTTTTCATCCGTATCCGGTGTTTCCGGCTTCACAGTTTCTCCTGTTACCAGCTTTTTCAGTTCTGCCGCCGTAGTGATTGCCGTATATCCCTCCGGCACCTGCGTCTGATGCTGCACCGCCTCCGGAAATGCCGCTTGCGCCTCCGCCTTGTACGCTGAATGAGATGCGACTGCGAACATCATCAAAAACGTAAACACTATACGAGTTACATGTCTCTTTTGTCCAGTCATAAATACCTCCTTACGTTTTGTTACATATTTGTTAATTAATTGTATCATATCATTGTAGTGTGAGGGAAATGTGTGTAACAATTATATATTTCGGCAAAATAAGAGAGCCGGCTCAGCAGCTCTCTTATCTATATCTCTCTAACGCTCTTCCATCGGTACATACTCTGCCTCATCCATCACGCTCTTATAGGCAGGACGAATGATTTTGTCCACATTTATCAACTCCTCAATGCGGTGCGCGCTCCATCCTACAATTCTGGCAATTGCAAACATCGGCGTAAACAGTTCTTCCGGTATATCCAGCATACTGTAAACAAATCCACTGTAGAAATCCACATTCGCGCTGACTCCTTTATAGATTTTCCTCTCCTCCATGATAACCTTCGGCCCTAAACGCTCAATCATAGAATAAAGTGCAAAGTCTTTTTCTCTGTGCTTTTCTTCTGAAAGCTCTTTGACAAATGTCTTAAATACCTCCGCCCTCGGGTCGGACGCAGAATAGATTGCATGTCCCATACCGTAAATCAAGCCTTTTTTATCAAAAGCTTCTTTATGAAGCAATTTCTTTAAGTATTCCTCCACCTGAGCTTCATCTGTGGTATCTTTGACATTTTTCTTCAAATCCTGAATCATCTCCACGACCTTGATATTCGCGCCGCCATGCTTCGGTCCTTTCAATGAAGAAAGCGCAGATGCGATAGCCGCATAAGTATCCGTTCCAGAGGAGGTTACCACATGGGTAGTAAATGTAGAGTTATTACCGCCGCCATGTTCCATATGGAGAATCAGAGCCATATCCAGTACATGCGCCTCCACCTCTGTATACTTCATATCCGGCCTGAGCATACGCAGGAAATTCTCTGCTGTAGACAGCTTTGGATCCGGACGATGAATATACATGCTTTCATCACGCTCATAATGATTATACGCATGGTAGCTGTAAACCGCCAGCATCGGCATGGTGCTAATCAGCATCATACACTGGCGAAGCACATTTTCAATTGAAATATCCGCCGCCTGCGGGTCATAGGACGCCAGCGTCAGGATACATTTTGACAGGGAATTCATGATGTCGCGGCTTGGCGCTTTCATGATTACGTCCCTGGTAAAATTCGTAGGCAGTTTTCTGCAATAGGCAAGGGCTTTCCGGAATTGTTTTAACTCTTCCTCACTGGGAAGCTTACTGAAAAGCAAAAGATATGCCACTTCTTCAAATCCATACCTGTGTCCCTCGACTTCTCCCCGGATTAAATCCTGAATGCTGTATCCCCGGTAGTAGAGACGTCCGTCACATGGCTTCTTCTGCCCATCCACCACTTCAAATGCTTCAATTTTCGATACCTTTGTAAGACCGGCCAGCACGCCGTTTCCGTTCTTATCACGAAGCCCCCGCTGGACGTCATATTTTCCATACAACTCCAGGTCAATCTTTCCGTTATCTACGCAGGTGCGGGCCATTTCCCCTATGTGCTCTAAATATTCTTTATGTCTCATAATACATCTACCATACCTTTCTTTGATTGGCCGGACTACAGTAACCATTTCACATTCCAATCATTCCGATTGTCTATTTTTTAACCATATGTCTGTAAATTATACATGAATCACTTTCCAGAAACAATAAACAAATTATGAACTTTTTAGGAAAAAAGTTATATTGCTTTTTCCCGCAGAAGAGATTATACTAAAATCCAAAAGAAAACCAGGAGGTATTTCATGAAAAAAACAAAACGTATCCTTGCGATAATCGGAATTATTATCCTGGCCGGAATGTATCTGTCTACCCTCGTGTTCGCCCTGATGAAACACGAAAATGCTTCTGACATGCTGATGGCCTCCATTGCATGTACCATTATCGTTCCTGTGTTCCTCTATGGCTATGTGCTGATGTACCGGGTTTTAAACCGAAACAAGATACAGCCGCCGGAGGAATAAAACAGCATAAGAAAAGGAGACACCCTCAAGTGTCTCCTTTTCTCTCTATAGCATATTCCTAGTTGCATTTAAGAAAGCGCCTCCTGGGGCTGCTCCTCCTGGCTGTTGAACAGCTTGCTGAAAATTTTCGGCAGCTTCACATCTCTCTGATAAGTCACAAGCATTTTCCCTTCATCCAGGCACGGTATCACTCTCTTCGGTTCTTCAAACAGACGATTTGTAATTCCCACTCCACGGTTGATTTTCTTGCAGAAAATAATGCGGTGTCCTTTCTTTGAATAATTAATCTCCCGGTCATAATCTGTCAGATATCCCGGGCTGAGGTGATTCAGTGTAATCTGGCGGTAAAAATCTGCCAGCAGACTCTTCTTATGCCCTTTCATCCATTCCAAATCCCCATCCAGTATCCTCCGGCACTCTTCCCCTGAAATCTTCAGGATGCTTTTAAAGTACATCCCGTTCTGTATGTATTTTTTCTCCAGGTAAACCTGCTCTTCATCGCCGTTCTTCATGCACAGAGAATAGTCTGCCTGTGAATCCTGTGACTCATTTCCGATAAATTTCAGTTTACGCAATGTGATTCTTTCTGTCTGATATGATTGTCCTTCATCCAGCATCCTCTGTTTCAGCTGCTGATATCTTCCTACCGTAATGGTATTTCTTTCCTCATAATAAGTTGTGTATTTCATGTGATACCCCCATTTCCTTCTGTACATCCATACTAACTGCCATATATGCTTTTCCCCCTCAACTTATGCATATATTGGAATTTCATTTTACAGCGACAGTATATCCCCCATTTATGAATATCGGGTGACAAACTTCTGAAAACTTTCTTAAATTGCACTTTGCAGCATTGACAAGATTTCCATTCCCTGAATTGACAGGGCGCCTTCTCCCCATGTATACTAAAAAAAATGTGATTGCAAAGGAGATTCCCATGATTGACACGATTATCTTTGACATCGGACGGGTACTTGTCAAATTTGACTGGCAGGAATATATCGCCAGTTTCCATTTTCCAAAAGAAACCGCAGATATCTTAGGGCGGGCCGTATTTTTAAACTCTGCCTGGCCTGAATATGACAGGAGCGCGCTTCCCGATGAGGAAATTCTCACCCGTCTTTGCCTGGCAGCACCCGGATACGAAAAAGAAATCCGGCTGGTCTTTGATAATTTTCCTTGCAGCCTCTCCCTGCTCCCCCATGCCATTCCCTGGATTACATCCCTGAAAAAGCGTGGCTTCCATATTTACTATCTCTCTAATTATGCAGAAACCACCCGACGGAAAAACCCGGATGCCCTGGCTTTTATCCCCCTGTGTGACGGCGGGCTGATGTCCTGTGACATAAAACATATCAAACCGGAGCCGGAGATATACCAGGCGCTGCTCACCCGTTTCCAGATTAACCCGGAAAACGCTGTTTTCATTGATGATTCCATGCCAAATCTGGAAGCTGCCAAAGAGTTCTGTCTGCATACTATCTTATTCGAAAACTACCCAAGTGCTTCTGCACAGCTTGAACGCCTGCTGGCTCCTCCGGATGCCTGTTGATACACGGCGTATGCCAAAGCAGCCGGCCATAGCTGAAACGCCATGACCGGCCGCCCGTTTCCAGTTCCTATGTTATTTTTCTGCGTTCGTTTCGCCGCTCGTCTCTTCCTGGGAGGCCATCGGTGTAATAACGATATTTTCGCCGGAAATTTCCGTCTTTCTCTTAACGATATCCTCAATCTGGGCTCTCTGTGCATCTGTCACACCCACCTGGCTGATAACCACATCTACAGTACCGTCTGTAATACTTACCACTGCATCCGCAAAACCTTTAGATTCCAACAACAGCTCTGCCGCCGCTTCCTTTTCAGCGATTTCTGTCATCTGATTCATACTGTTTAAGGCATCCTGCTTCTGTTCTTCTGCTATGTTTACATTATTGATGATTTCCAGCAGCGTTTCTTTGTTTTTTGCACGGACCTGTTCTCTCGAGAGCCTGGCCTCGGCCGCAAACCCGGAACTTCCCGGAACGCTGGTAAGTACCGCCTCACCCGGCGTATCAGTTATCTGTCCTTCTGCAGAGCCGTCTGCCGACAAATCTGCCGCCGTACCGTCTGTGGCTGCAGAAGCATTCTGTGCCGCCGCCGCATTTTCTGCCGCTGCCGCGTCTTCCATACTGAAACTGTCATCCGTAAAGTCCATATCCAGGCTGTCAATGTCAATCAGGGCGCTGTCATTCCCGGTTTCCGTAGACAGTTCCGTCTCCTTCTTCACACTGTTCTCGTCAGCCGCCGTACCGGACACCTCCGTCCCCAGTTTTGAACCTGAGTAATTCAGGTAACCTGCTACGGCAATCATAACTGCCAGTGCTGTGATGATGATTTGATTTTTCTTAAAGATTTTTTTCACGTTTCCCCCTCCTAATTCATCTTCATTACTTTGATTTTATGCGCTTCCACTCCGAATAATGCCATAACTGCCTCTGTAATATTCTGAACTACCTGAGAATTATCTCCGCCCTCCGCCACTACAAGGATTCCCTGTATCTGCGGCTCCATTTCTTCTATTACATAGGGCACCCGGCCTCCGTTTCCATCTTGTGTGTACACCGTGGACTCTTCCTGAACTTTTTCCACGGAACTCCTGTTTCCATCATCGCCCTCCTCTGTAGTGCTTCTATCTGTCACGGGCGTATCTTTCTCCACAATTTTTTCTCCGCTGGATTTTCTCATAATCATGACTTTGACTTTCCCTACTCCCGCCACATGCCCCAGGGCAGTTTCCAACCGCTCCTCCAGCGCGTCCACCCCCTCCTTTTGCCGGGATTCTGTCTGCAGGGCATCTGCGGTTTCTGTCTCCTCTTTCCCGGGCACAGGCATTGCTATGACCAGAAGCAGGATTCCCGTCAGCACCAGAATCAGCCATTGACTCTTATCTATATGCTTTAGTTTTTGCCGGAGATTCCCGATTCCCTTTTCCATAAGCTACTCCTGTATACTGATATTTATATGTCCTGCTGAAATATGATAGACTTCCAGAAGCTCATTTTTTATATCCGAGGCTTTTTTTTCAAAATCTTCCTCCCCCCCGGAAATTTGCAGATCTGCCCCGGAAATTCCCCGGATTCCCTCTGCATTCTCTGAAAACTGCAGCTCAACCTTCACTGGTTCCATCCCGTACGCCCGCACTACATCCTCCACCTGCCTTTTCAGCTCTTTCCGATACGCTTCATTGATTTTATCCTCACGCAGCTCTTCGATGCCCTGCCCTGTGATGCGCATATCCTCTGCCTGTTCCCTCAGGCTTCCCAGCCTCCATGCCTGCTCAAAGCTTTCCGACAGGTTCGCCATATCCGCCAAAGGTCCCAGAACCATCACGATAAGCAGCAACCCTCCGAAAAAGCGGACATATTTTTTAAAGTTCTCCCCCGGAAGCGCCTGCAGAAAAATATTAAACAGACAAAGATAACACACGATATTTCGAATCCAGCCGTAAACCGCTTCCATTTTTCACCTCCCGATTCCCTTTTTTCAGCCTAAAAGATACTATTCAGCTGCCAATTGATGCCGCCGCCATAGCGATGGAAATAAAGAACAACGCGCCTACCATCAACAGTACTTTCATCAGCAGTCCCAGCCCTTCTCCTACACTGCCCACACAGTCTACCATACGCCTGTCCGAAACCGGCTGTGCAATTGCCGCCAGCAGCCGGTAAAATACCGCTCCAAAACCCAGTTTCAAAAGCGGCACCAGACACAGCAGCGCCAGAAAAATCATTCCTGCTGCCCCCACCGCATTTTTAATCAGCACTGCCGAACCCAGAACTACCTCTGTCACTCCACTAAATACATTTCCAATCCCCGGTACCGCTCCGGCTGTTTTCGTAAGCACGGCTGTTTTCAGGGAATCTACAGCCGGAAGGATCAAACGCTGTATAGTCTGAAATCCAAGCGCGGCTGCCATGAGTGTCTTTAACATCCATTCCACAAATGTTTTCAGAATTTCCGCCAGTTTTGACAGATAGTCTTCTTTCGTAAGATGATTTACCATACAAAACAGCACGTACAGATTTACTGCCGGCATAACTGCGTATTTCAAAATCCACTGGATAATCAGGATTACGCCAAGCGTTACCTCATAGAATCCGGCTCCCGCCACAGATCCTGAAGCAAACACGGATGCCAGAAAGTAAGAAGGCATTAAAAGCTCCATAAAAGTAATCACGCGATCCAGCGCATCCATAGTTATCTGCTGCATCATCTGAAAGACCTGCATCAGCAGCGTAAACAAGCAGAGATACATCATATAAAAACCGGTAGACGCCGCCTGGCTCTTTTCAAATACACTTATAAAATTTGTAAACACCCCTGCTACCGTAAGCAGAAGCATGATCCGTACTGCCGTCCGGCGATTCCCGTCCACCTGGGATAACAGCGTGTCCTTCAAAAGCTGCCGGACGCCCTCCCCGGTCATCGGGACTTCTCCCTGAATCAGCTTTTTTACTGCATCCGTAAAGCGCACTCCGCCATTCTCCTGCAATTCCCGAAAAGAAGCATCAATTTCATCCAACTCCAGCTCGTCCAAAAATTCTTCCGTCAAGCCTCCGTCCGCTGCGCAAACCTTCACTTCCCACGTCCCCGCCAGAAGAAGTACCGCCATCCCAAAAATCACTGCAATCCTTTTCATACCCACCTCATGCCAAAAATCCGGCGATCGTATCCAGCAGCGCCAGGATTATGGGGGTGCTAATCGTCAGGATTGATATCTTCCCGAAAAACTCTATCTGCCCTGCAATTGCCAGATATCCCGCATCCCTGCACAGATTTGCCGAAAAGTCAGAAATATATGTGATACCCATAATTTTCATCAGGGAAGCCAGATAGGAATCCCCCAAATCCACATATTCCTTCAGCCCCGACAGTGTGTCCTTTAAATATGACAGCTTACTGACCGCATAGAAAAAAATCAGCAGGCAGACCGCCATACTAATAAATACCGTAAATGCCGGCTTGACCTCTTTTAAAAGCAGAGCCGTAAGGATTCCGGCTATTCCAAACATAGCTATTTTCAGCATACCTTCTCCTCCTTACAGTGAAAACAGGTTTTTCACGCTTTCAAACAACTGATTGATATAGGGAAGTATCCAGAAAAGCACTACCAGAAGCCCGGCCAGCCCGGTCAGGAATGCCGTTTCCTCTCTCCCGCTCTGCTTTAACACCTGGCTGAGCACAGAGACAAGAATCCCCACAGCCGCTATCTTAAAAATCAGATTTACACTCATGCCTTTCCCCTTCCTTATATCAGGCCGCCTTAAGCCTCTTACGAAATATTCAGAAAAAAATTAATGCCAAAAACAATCCTCCCATCAGCCCCAGGCAGCGGTACAATTTTGAATTTTTCCGGCACTCCTCCCTTGCCCGGACATATTCGTGAGTAAGCTGCTCCTTATAAAGCCCAATGGCCGCAAGCTGCATTTTTACATCCAGATACCCAAGCTGTTCTCCAAATCCTGTCAGCGCATCCAAATCCTTCCTGCACAGCGCCGTTCCTTTTAAATCTTCCTGCACGTGACGCATAAAAATCTCCCCCAGCGTGTCCCCCCGAAACTCGTCCATATGCTCTGCCATATGCTCCAGAAAACCAGAAAACGGTTCTGCCATGCGCCTTGCTCCATGACGGAACGCCTCTGCCAGCGCCGCGTTCGCATATCCGATTTCCCCTTCCAAAATCTCCAGCAGCTTCAATAATTCCCTCAGTTCACGGATACGCCGTTCCATTTCGTTTCCCGCAGAAAGCCCCATTGCCGTACAGCCGCAGACCACCAGCAATAAGCCAACAATTTTAAACATACAGTACCTGCCCGTCTCTGTCCAAAACGTTCCGGATTTTTCCTACGCCGCCTAAATTGTGAAGGACAATATAACATTCAAAAATCTTCTCTTCCACCAGCCTGCCAAGCATCGGCCTTCTCTGAATATCTTCTATGCCATTTCCATGAACTGTAGCTAAAATCCTACATCCACAGTTCACCGCTGTCTCAACCGCACGGATATCCTCCTCCCCTCCTATTTCATCTACGGCGATTACCTGTGGCGCCATGGAACGTATCAAAAGCATCATTCCTTCTGCTTTCGGACAGCAATCCAGCAAATCTGTACGCATTCCTAAGTCATTTTGGGGAATCCCTCTGTAAGCTCCTCCCAGCTCCGAGCGTTCATCTACCACGCCTACCGTACGTCCCCGGCAATGCTTCCCGCCATTTGAAATCTGGCGTATCATATCCCGCAGCAGCGTGGTTTTCCCGCATCCCGGAGGCGAAATAATCAACGTATGCCGTACGTCTCCCCTGCCTGCCACATACGGCATCACCGCATCTGCACATCCTCGGACTTCATGGGCAATCCGCACGTTTATGCAGGAAATGTATTTCATACTCCTGATATGCCCGTCCTCCGACACTGCTTTTCCCACAACTCCCACACGATGCCCTCCTCCGATTGTCAAAAACCCCTGGCGCAGCTCTTCTTCGTATGCATACATTGAATAATTCGCCACATATTCCATCGTTTCTTCAATCTCCCGCTTCGACACCCTGAAGCTTTTCTCCGAATCAGATGTAAGACTCCCTGACAAAGTGACAAAATATTCCTTTCCGGCCGCGGACAGCACCAAGGGCTTCCCCGCCCGCAGCCTGATTTCCTGAAGCCTCCCGGAATCTATATTCACTTTTGATAATATGTTTCTAATATTTGTTGAGAATATCTTGATGAACTCGTCCTTTTCCTTCATGTCCTCACCTCTTTACACAATATATGTGCGGACATGCGGTTTATGACTTTAAGATACTAAGAATCTGATTTTTCTGCTGACTTCCTGAACACCTGCTTTTGGATAAATCCTCCCTAAAACACGCAAAGAACGGATATGCGACACCTTATTGTCTGCATATCCGTTCTTATTGTAAATGAAAAAACATAATTTATATATTTATAGTTGATATTCGCTTATGCAAAAATTCACTAAAGGATCTTTCTTTTCCTATGTAAATCTGCAACCTTATGCCTGTCGACATAAGATATTTGTAAATGAATTTAAGATTTCACTTCATGATCTGGTCTTTATAACCTTACTCAAATTATGATTTTTTAATGGTCGTGCCGAATCTCCTTTCTTCTATAATCTGAGGTTTACGGGTTACAGTCGAAAACAAAAGCTTGCGGGGATGCGATTTGCATTACTCTTTCATCAACAACCCTTTCATCTTCCGTTTTCTGCCAAATCTTTTGTGCACAATTATTTGACTCTTTCATTATACTTTTCTATCTTTTATTTGTCAACAGCTTTTTTAATTTCCAAAGATTATTTCTTCCACTCCAAACATCCGATTCAATTACCAAAGACAATTTGAATAGTATTTTTTTTCATTGCTACAGACACAGATTTTTAAAAGGATAAACAAATATGAAAAAAACGGAAAAATATGAAACAATACAAAGAAGCACTCTTTTACAGAGTGCTTCTTCAAGGACTTTTCAAAACAAAAACCTTTAACGTGCGTTAGAGGATTCGAACCCCCGACCTTTTGGTCCGTAGCCAAACGCTCTATCCAGCTGAGCTAAACGCACACTTCCTAACAACAAAAAGAATTCTATCATACTTTCCGGGAATTGTAAAC
>Ga0137308_100575_pt1 | contig 55875 bp, 46 predicted proteins | sample Inofrocosms_June_FD_97181 | JGI IMG/M metagenome (GOLD analysis project Ga0137308, IMG submission 97181) | Mouse cecal microbial communities from Vienna, Austria - N-Acetylneuraminic and N-Acetylglucosamine D2O microcosms_June | ecosystem: Host-associated > Mammals > Digestive system > Large... | reverse complement strand
GCTCGCTGCCAGTCAGGGTGATCCTGACACCTGCCTCTCCCCATTCCGGCTTCCAGCTGTCCGGCCGCAGCATCGCCCCGTCGTCCCGAATCGCAATGTTTATCTGCGCCCGCTCTTCCCCATCATACCGAAACACAATATCCCCATAAGCCGAACCAAATGGCCACTCCGGCTCGCCTTTCATCCGCAGCGTGACCTCGCCCCTGCCATCCGGGGATACCTGTCTGTCAATCACTGTAACACGGTACTTCGTTGTATAGATAATGCTTCCTGCCAGAAGAACAGACAAGCCCAAAAAAATTGCCGCTGTAATAAAGATAATCCTGATCCATCTTTTCATTTCGTCAAAGCTCCACTCTCTTAGCCGTCTCTTCCCTGTCAAGTCCGCATTTTTTCATAAGCATGGCTGTAATCTGCTCCTTCGGCAGATCAAGCTCCCGTAACGTGTCGATCACCAGCTTAATACGGTTTTCAGCTTCCCTCGCAAGAGCCCTTTGAAGCTCTTCGTCTTTGCCTTTGAGCTCCTTTCCGTATTCATTCCAGATACAGACCATATACCGAAGCAGCTGCATGGATACATTATAATCCACCCGGCTCTTATGTTCAACCAGCGAAATGAGATAGACAGGAACCGATTCCTTTCCGCCTTTCTCACTTGCTAACCGGACTTTCCTTATCAGCAAATCTTCACCGTAACCACCTCATAGGGCTTTAATGTTACGTCAATCACTTGTCCCTCCACATGGCCCTCGCTCTCTTCCTCTTCCAGAAGATTGCAGACCCAGGCCTTTTCGAAAGGCCTGTTTACCGTCAGCTTCGCCTTTGTCAGGGAATTCTCCGATTCATACATACGGATCACGATTCCCTCTCCGCTCTCCGCCTGTTTGATGGTCTCGATCACCACATTGGATCTGTCTACGGACGCAAGGGAATAATTCTTCCCCGCCTGCGCTCCCGTCTGCACGAGCAGCGGCTGGTTCAGCTTATAGGCCTGCGCCACGGTGCCTGCCGCCCGCCAGCCCTGCGCATGGGGATAGATGGCATAGGTAAACACATGCTCCTCCTGATCCGTTACCGGGTTCGGCTCGATCCCGGACTTGATCAGGGTAAGGGCCATATCGGAATCCTTCGCGGAATGCCCGTATTTACAGTCGTTGAGCAGCGAAACGCCATAGTTGCCCTCGGAGAGATCCATCCACTTCTGTCCGCAGCTCTCAAACCGGGCCACATCCCAGCTGGTGTTCTGGTGGGTCTTGCGGGTCAGGTTCCCGAACTGCACGTCAAATGTGGCCTCGTCCGTGTGCACGGCCACCGGAAAATGTACCTTGAGCAATGTCTGATGCTCCTTCCAGTCCACATGGGTTACGAAATCGATCCTCCGGCTCTGCGCATAGAAGATAATTTCCTGGTTGATCACGGAATTTGAAGCTTTTCTTGTAATGGCGAGAACCGCCCGCACCGGGCCAAGCTCCGTCCACTCCATCCGCTCCACCTGATCCACATCCCAGAACTTTTCCGTGTAAAAGATATCAATATCCCAGTTGTCATAGTAAATCGGTTTGTCCTCATACATCCGAAAAAGATTGGCCCTGTGCCCCTCCTGTATCACCTCACGGTCGTTTTCTTTATCATAGACGCTGGTGAACATTCCCTGTTCATCCAGCTTTACCGTATAAAACGGCGTTTCCAGCCTGCGCTCATTGATCAAGCGGAAGGGAACGGCATTCGCATCGCTTTCAACCAAAGCCGGCACCGCATCCAACACGGCAAAGGACTTATAGCCCTTGGAAGGAATGTTTTTCACATAAGCCACTGCCCCGTTTTCCGTTCTCTGAACCGGGTATACCTCACCCGCATCATCTCTCAGAGCTTCTCCCGCAAAAGCGCCAAGGCTTACTACGTCGTCGCGCTCTTTTCCGGTGGTATTGAAAATCATTACGGCATCGCCCTCGCCCGCAATGGCTCTCCTGCGCCGCTCTCCCATATCCGCAAGCTTTTCAGCAAGCTGTCCGTACTCCTCCCTGGTCACCTCATACACTTCCCGGATGGCGGATCCCGGCAGGATATCGTGGAACTGGTTCAGCAGCACCACCTTCCACATGGAATCCAGCTCGGATGCCGGATAATCCACGGTATCCTGCGCCAGCACGGACAACAGCTCCAGATCCATAAGTCCAAGCTCGGACTTGCGGTTGGCCCGCTTGTTCCTTCCCATGGAGGTCAGCGTTCCCCTGTGGTATTCAAAATAGAACTCCCCTTCCCACACAGGAAGCCTTTTGTTTCCTTCCACACGATCCTTCAGCTCGTCAAAGTAGGTGCGGGCAAACTCCTGCCTCACCTTCGGAATCCCCTTGACCCCCTTCTCCATACGGACAGAGGTTTCCAGCATCTCCCTGGTAGGGCCGCCGCCCCCGTCCCCATAGCCGTAGGAGATCAGGATATCGTTATTAATGTCCTTATTCTGGTAGCGCATCCATCCGCCCATGACAGCGCCCGGATGGAGCATTCCGTTATAGGTGGTGAAGAAGTTGGCAACAGGCTGCTCCACGTCCAGCGTTGTGATCAGATGGGTCAGCACCTCCGTGCCGTCGATCCCCCTCCATCTCATGGTGTCATAGGGCACCTTGTTGAACTGGTTCCAGGCAAGCTTGGTGGTCATGAAATAGTCGATCCCGCACTTTTTCATGATCTGGGGCAGGGCTCCGGAATAGCCGAACACGTCCGGCAGCCAGAGGATCCGGTTGTCCACCCCGAACTCCTCCCGGAAGAAACGCTTCCCGTGCATAAACTGGCGCACCAGGGACTCCCCGGAGGTCAGGTTGCAGTCCGCCTCCACCCACATGCCGCCCTCCGGCTCCCAGCGTTTTTCCCGGATGCGTTCCTTCACCTTTTCGTACAGCTCCGGATAGCGTTCCTTCAGGAACACGTAGAGCTGGGGCTGGCTGGACATAAATTTGTAATTCGGATATTCCTCCATGAGCTTAAGCACAGTCGCAAAGCTTCTTGCCACCTTTTCCCTGGTCTGGGCCACAGTCCACCACCAGGCAACGTCGATATGGGTATGTCCGATACAGGTGGCGATCACGTCACTAAAGCCCGTCATCTCCGAATACAGAGCCTTCTCAATATAGGCCGACGCCTCATCCACAGTGCGGTAAAATTCCTCCGAGTAAGGCATGCGCAGATCCAGAAAATTCACCGTATTATTCAGGATCTCCTCGATCTGCTTCCGGTTTCTGTCGTCCTCCTCCATCCTGCCAAAGGCCGAGAGCGGAACCCACAGATCATAATACAGCTTCTCAATCTTCTCATCAATTTCCATCAGCCTGACCACCAGGCTGAATTCCTGATGGTCGATTCCGGTATAGGCCTGCAGATCCAGTGCAAGCTCCTCTCCCGCCTTTGCACAGGGACACAGGAACACCTCCCTGTGGTTCATATCGATCCCCTGCACCGCCTCCCCGTTTACAAACAGCAGAAATTGAGGATTCTTGGCATCCCATCCCTCAATCTGGGTACACACATAGAGCCACATTCTCTTTCCCTCAAGCTCCTGCGGCACCTGATAGACAGTCTTAAACCAGTAATGGCGGTCCTTCCCGTACCAGTGCATGGTATTGCAGTCAAAATCCTCCCATGCGCCAACCGCCGCATCCTCGGGCCGGATGAAAAATCCCTCCCTGTACTTCCAGCCGTCGATTGCAAAGCTCTGCTTTACCTTAAGCCTCTTGAGCTCCTCGCAGATTACCCTGACCCTTTTGTCCAAAAAATGCATATCCGCCTCCTGTCCGCCCGTTTTACCGGGCTCACAATTTCCTTTATTTTACCGAACCGTACATGTAATTTCCACCGCTAATTGAAAAATATTATGTAAAAAATCAGGGAAGACCTCCTCCTGTCCGGAAATCTTCCCTGATCCTGTCTACTATTTCACAATCTTATTCCATTGCCGCTTCCAGTCCGTATACCTCGATTTCATAGATCCGGGCCGCACTGTCGCTACCCTGGGTTGGTTTGTTCACCACAAGCTTCACAAACCGGGCGTTCACCGGTGCGAAGGTATCGTGGGTCGTCCCCGCCGTGTTCCTGGTCACGCTCCTTACCTCCTCAAAGGCTCCTCCGTCCTCACTCACATAAATAGCGTAGGACTTGGTGTTCATGTCGGCGCTCTCGCCGCCTGCCTCTGCGTGGCTGATATCCACGGCGCTGACCGCTCTCACCTCTCCAAGGTCAATGGTGATCTCGTGAGGCGCTCCTCCCGTCGCACACCACTTCTTGCTGATATCGCCGTCCACCGCAAACTGGGGCGCTTCATTGTCATTCACGTAAGTATCCGCCTCCGTGGCAGCTCCCTGTGACAGGAGCACAAGGCCCTGCGCAGCGCTGTCCGTGATCACAATATAGCTCTCATGGGATGCCTCCCCGCTTCCGGATTCGTTTTCGGCCTTGATGGAAACGCCGTAGATGCCCGCCTCCGGATAAGTGACGGAGACCGTATCGCCCTGTGCGCTCTCCGTATCAGAGCCTGTCAGCGTCCACGTCACCTTCTGGGTGTTCTGAGAGCAGAGACTGGTAAAGGTTATGGTCTGCCCCGGTGCCGCCAGTGTGACATCCGCCGTAAACGCCGCCTTGGGAATGCTGTTATCCGGCCAGTCCATGACAACCGCGCTTCCGCTTCCCTCCTCCAGCAGTCCGTTAACCGGAACCACCTCGAACTCGGATTTGTTGGTCTCGTCCGTCCGGGGCAGAGTGTTGATGTAAAAGCTGTCCGTATTCGAAACGCCAAGGAAGGATTTCGTCCCGTCCTGGTTCATGCGGTAGATCTCATAATACTCTGAATCCACATCACTCTCCCAGGCCAGACGCACACCCGCATACATGCCGTCCTCGTCAAACTCGCTGTCAAGAACCTGCACATTGCTCACACTGGCGCTCTCAAAGCTCTCCGGCCCTGCCATGGTGATATTTCCCAGACGCAGCTGCAGCCCGTTTGCATCCTCGCCGGCCTTTATTCTGTAGGAGATTGTCTTTATCGTCTTTCCTGCAAGAGAGGCCGCATCGTAGGATACCACCGTCCACTCTTCCCCTACCTTCTTATCTCCTTCCAAAATGACTTCGGAGCCGTCGTCCAGGGCAAGCACCGCATCCAGCGCCACCTCGGGGCCTCTCACCTTTGCCGCCGTGGTAAAGATCATCTGCTCCTGTGCGTCAAGGTCGGCGCTGTAAAGCTTGATCACGGATTCCGTATCCTCCTTCACGTCTCCGCGCAGAATCAGACTGTTGCCGCCATAGTAAGCGTCTCCCACGTCCAGATCCGCCGCAAGAGTGTTCCCCTCGCCGTTCTCAATGATATAACGGTAGGTGGGCAGAATATCCGACACGCTCCGGTTGTTCCAGTCCAGCATACTGATCAGCTGTCCGTTCTTATAGAACCCATAGCCGTTGCCCATGCAGAAGTTTGTCACAAAGGGAAGCTCTGTAACCGCAGTCCGCTCCACCACGTAAGCGGAAACGCCCCTCCACTGCGTATCATCTCCGCTGACATCCGCCTCATAAGAGGGATCCCCCTTGGAATTCACCCACAGTTTATTCTCCTGCTTCCAGAAATCCTGCACGGTACCTGCCGAAAAGTACGCCCAGCTGGGACAGTAGAGCCCCAGAGAAGTATAGGTGCCGCCCTCCGGATTCTCAAACAAATCCCACCTGACAGGCGTGTCATATCCGTTGCTCTGGATGTCAACTCCCGCATACAGATCGTAAGGGTCGATTCCCTTCTCCTTCGCCAGCCCGGCGGAGGCCTTAAGCAGCTCCTCCCCGGCAAGCTTCTCGGTAGTCCACCAGAAATTCAAAAACATCTCGTCCGCAACGGCCTCTCCGTCCTCATTCATGAGGTAAGCCGCATTTTTCTCAGTCAGCGCATTCTGCCAGTCCATCTTGCCGTCCACTGTCATGGAATCATAATAGATCAGCTCCAGCTCCGGAGCCTTCTCCTTATAGTAGGAAAGGAATTCCCGCATCCTTGCGGCATGATCCGCTGTCAGAGGTTCCTCATCCGTGCCCTCGGTCTCCTGATTCATAAACCAGCCGTCAAACCCATAGACATCCGCAACCTCGATCAGCTTGTCGGCCACCGGATAGCTTCCGTCTTCCTTTCTGGTGAGGAGATCCTCAAGCCACTGCATCTTTCCGCCGTGAGCCGCCTGGGGCATAAATATGGTTCCGATCACCTTCACGCCGTTCCTGTGTCCGGCATCCACCACGTCCGCACTGGGTGCCACGATCAGGCCCTCCCCCGAGGAACCGCCCCAGTAAACCAGAAGATCCACATACTGCCAGTAGGAGAAGGTGTTTGCGTTCATCTTATTCAGTCCGTGGGGAGAATTCCCGCTGGTACTGCCGTTCATGATGGAAACCGCCATCACCTTCGTGTCCTTATTCTGCGTGGAATTCACAGTCTCGAGCTCCGCAAGATCCGCGCGCTTTGCAAGAGGCACGCTGCTTACGTTAAACCGCAGGTCCTCGTCCTCCTCCGCCTTCCACTCAAGAAGTCCCGCGGGAAACCAGTAGGAGGATTCCGGCTGACGGTTCATGGTAAGCTCCTTGTTATCATTTTCCTCCGTCACCGAATACTGTGCCGCCTGCGCATTCTCCTGTTCCTCTTCCCCGGCGGTCTCCTCTTCCTCCGCCTCAGTCTCCTGGGCCTGGGCGCTTTCCCGACCTTCTTCCTCCACAGCCGTTGTCTCCACGGCAGGCTCCTTTTCAGCGCTGCCGGAGCAGCCGGTCATCCCAAGCGTCATAGCCGCCGCAAGAAGAATGCTGATCCATTTCTTATTTTTTATTCCTGTCATTTATCTTTTCCTTTCACTTGATCAATACCGTAACCACCTCGTAAGGCTTAAGCACAACTTCTATTTCATTTCCGCAAACCGCGGCCTGCCTTTCCCTCTCTTCCAGAAGATTGCAGATCCAGGCCTGCTCAAAGGGAGCATTTACGGTCAGCTTTGTTTTGGTCAGTGCATTCTCTGATTCATACATACGGATTACGGTTCCCTCTCCGTCCTCGGCTCTCTTAACCGTCTCCAGAATCACATTTTTCCGGTCCGCACAGGCAAAGGAATACTCCTTTCCCGGTTCCGTCCCGATCCGGGCCAGCAGAGGCTGGTTCAGCTTATAGGCCTCCTCCACGGTGCCTGCTGCCCGCCACCCTTCCGCATGGGGATAGATGGAATAGGTAAACACATGCTCCTCCTGATCCGCCACCGGATTGGGTTCAATGCCTGATTTGATCAGGGTCAGAGCCATATTGGAATCCTTCACGGAATGGCCGTACTTACAGTCGTTGAGCAGAGACACTCCGTAATGTCCCTCGGAGAGGTCCATCCACTTCTGTCCGCAGCTCTCAAACCGGGCCACGTCCCAGCTGGTATTCTGATGGGTCTTCCGGGTCAGGTTTCCGAACTGCACGTCAAATGTGGCCTCGTCCGTATGCACCGCCACCGGGAAATGCACCTTGAGCAGCGTCTGGTGCTCCTTCCAGTCCACATGGGTTACGAACTCAATCCTCCGGCTCTTTGCATAGAAAATGATTTCCTGATCAATCACGGAATTCGACGCTTTCCTTGTTATGGAAAGAACCGCCCTCACCGGGCCAAGCTCCGTCCACTCCATGCGTTCCACCTGATCAACATCCCAGAATTTTTCCGTATAATAAATGTCAATGTCCCAGTTATCAAAGTAAATCGGTTTGTCCTCGTACATCCGAAGCAGATTTGCCCTGTGCCCCTCCTGCACTACCTCGCGGTCATTCTCCTTGTCGTAAATGCTGGTAAACATTCCCTGATTATCCAGCTTTACCTTGTAGAAAGGAGTTTCCAGCTCATAATCATCTGTCAGCTCAAACGGACACAGCGTCCCGGTGTCAGCCGCCGAATCCACCACGGCAAAGGACTTGTAGCCCTTCGAGGGAATGTTCTTCACATACACAACCGCTCCGTTCGCCGTTCTCTGAACCGGGTATACTTCTCCCTCACCGTCCATAAGCGCCCCGCCGGTAAAGCCCTCAAGACTGACCACGTCGTCCCGCCGCTTTCCCGTGGTGTTAAAGACCGTTATCCCGCCGCCCGGCCCGGCAATGGCTCTCATGCGCTCTTCGGTCATGGAAGAGAGCTGCCCCGCAAGCTGTGCGTACTCTTCCCCCGTGACCTCGTACACCTCCCGAATGGAGGAGCCGGGCAGAATGTCGTGGAACTGGTTGAGCAGCACCACCTTCCACATGGAGTCCAGCTCGGATGCGGGATAATTCATAGTCCCTGACGCAAGCACGGACAGCAGCTCCAAATCCATAAGCCCAAGCTCGGACTTGCGGTTTGAACGTTTGTTTCTTCCCATGGAGGTCAGAGTTCCCCTGTGGTACTCAAAGTACAGCTCTCCCTCCCACACCGGAAGACGTCTGTCCTTCTCCACCCTTTCTTTCAGCTCATCAAAGTAGGTTCGGGCAAATTCCTGTCTCACCTTGGGAATTCCCTTAACCCCCTTTTCCATACGGAGGGATGTCTCCAGCATCTCCCTGGTAGGGCCGCCGCCTCCGTCCCCGTAGCCGTAGGAGATCAGGATATCATTGTTAATGTCCTTATTCTGGTAGCGCATCCATCCGCCCATGATGGCATCCGGATGAAGCATTCCGTTGTAGGTGGTGAAGAAATTGGAAACAGGCTGCTCCACTCCCAGAGTCGTAACAAGGTGAGTCAGTACCTGCGTCCCGTCGATTCCCCTCCACATCATAGTGTCATAGGGCACCTTGTTAAACTGGTTCCAGGCAAGCTTCGTGGTCATGAAATAGTCGATCCCGCACTTTTTCATGATCTGGGGCAGGGCTCCGGAATACCCGAACACGTCCGGCAGCCAGAGAATCCGGTTATCCACCCCGAACTCCTCCCGGAAAAACCGCTTTCCGTGCATAAACTGGCGCACCAGGGACTCTCCGGAGGTCAGGTTGCAGTCCGCCTCCACCCACATGCCGCCCTCCGGCTCCCAGCGTTTTTCCCGGATGCGTTCCTTCACCTTTTCGTACAGCTCCGGATAGCGTTCCTTCAGGAACGCATAGAGCTGAGGCTGGCTGGACATAAACCTGTAATTGGGGTATTCCTCCATGAGCTTAAGCACCGTGGCAAAGCTTCTTGCCACCTTTTCCCTGGTCTGGGCCACAGTCCACCACCAGGCAACGTCGATATGGGTATGCCCGATACAGGTGGCAATCACATCACTGTAACCTGCCCGCTTTGAATACAGCGCCTCCTCGATATACGCAGACGCCTCATCCAGCGTGCGGTAGAACTCTTCCGAGTAGGGGGTTCTCAGATCCAGAAAATTCACCGTTTGATTCAGGATCTCCTCGATATCCCTTCGGTTCTTGTCATCCTCCTCCATCCGGGTGAATGCCGCAAGGGGCACCCACAGGTCATAGTAGAGCTTCTCGATTCTCTAATCAATCTCCTGCATCTGTGTGATGAGATTAAATTCGCTGTGAAGAATTCCGGTATAAGCCTGCAGCTCCAGCGTGATCTCCTCACCCGCCTTCGCACAGGGATTAAGGAACACCTCCCTGTGGTTCATGTCAATTCCCTGCACCGCCTCCCCGTTCACAAACAGCAGAAACTGAGGATTCTTTGCATCGTCCCACTCATCGATCTGTGTGCGCACATGAAACCACATACGCTTCCCGTCAAGCTCTCTCGGAACCGTGTAAACCGTCCTGAACCAGTAATGGCGGTCCTTTCCATACCAGTGCATGGTCTGGCAGTCAAAGTCCTCCCACACCTCTTTGCCGGGCTCCGTTTCCTCACAGGCCGCGGCATCCTCCGGCCTTATGAAATTCCCTTCCCTGTACTTCCAGTTATCCATCGCAAATGTCTGCTTCACCCTCAGCTTTTTCAGCTCCTCGCAGATTACCTTGACCCTTTTGTCTAAAAACTGCATTTCCGCCTCCTTGTACGCCCTCTGCCGGGTCGTTTCCTTTCTATATATCCGGCGGCACCGGAATCCGACTGCGAAAGCCTCCCATAATGCCGCAAAAGGGCCGCCGCAAAGCAAAGCAGGTATCTCACTCTTCATTTTGCGGCGGCCTGTCTTTGTATGGAATCTATTCCATGTATTCCATCAAACGGTCCGCTGTCGTAAACGCAAGTCCGGTCACCGTGTCCGCACATCCGTAATAGATTGCGATTCTTCCCGTGGCCGCATCCGTAAGAGCGGCACAGGGGAACACCACGTTTGGCACGTCTCCCACGCATTCGTATAATTCATGAGGTCCCAGAATATAATTTCTGGTCCTCTTTTTCACCCTCCATGGCTCCTTAAGATCCAGAAGCGCACACCCCATCCGGTACACAAACCCGTTGCAGGTATTAATCACGCCGTGATAGATCAGAAGCCAGCCATCCTCCGTCTCAATGGGAACGCTCCCGGCACCGATCTTGGTGCACTGCCATGCCGAAAGATCACCCCTTATCGCACCCATCACGTATCTGTGACGTCCCCAGTACGTAAGATCCGGGCTCTCGCTCAGGAAGATGTCCCCGAAGGGGGTGTGCCCGTTGTCGCTGGGCCGGCTCAGCATATAATAGTTTCCGTTTATTTTTCTCGGAAACAGCACGCCGTTGCGGTTAAATGGCAAAAACGCATTCTCCATCTGGTAAAAGGTTTTGAAGTCAAAGGTATATCCCACCCCTATGGTAGGGTATTCATGATACCCGTTGCACCACGTGATATAATACCTGTCCTCGATAAAGCACACTCTCGGATCATATCGGAAATCCCTTTTCGCCACCTCCGGATCCGCCCCCCGGAACACAATGGGCTCATCGGAAATATCCCAATGAATGCCGTCTTTACTAAATCCCGTAAAGATATCCATACTGATAGATCTGCTGTCGCAGCGGAACACTCCCGCAAAGCCCTCCCCGAAGGGCACCACCGCACTGTTAAAAATGCTGTTTGAATTCTTTGTGGCAAACCTTTCAATAATAGGGTTTGCATCGTAACGCCATACCGGCAGCTTCTCTTCGCCCTTTGGATCCTGCCATGGTATATTCGGCAGATCCTTTCCGATTATTCTCGTCATCCCGTCGCTACCACCCGTCTCTTTTATTTGCCTAAAAATTCGTCAACCTGTCTCTGCGCCTCATCCATAACATCCTGCCAGCCCGCATTCATCAGCTCCTCCTTAATCTGGGGAACCGCAACCGCAGGATCCTGTACGCCGGTCATCACCTCACTGCGGTAGCGCAGCCAGATCTCGCGGCAGTTTGCAAGCTGATCCGTGAGTGATTGCGCTGGTATCAAGGTTAAAGCCCAGCATAGCGGAGGATACCGCCGCCTCGTTCAGCGCCTTGATCTCGCCCCATTGATCAAACTCATCCGTGTCGATCTGCGTCACGGTGAAGAAGGAACCCTGGGTATAGCCTGCCATAGCCCACTCCTCGTTGATCTTGTGCGCCTTGCCGTCCGCATTGTACTCAAAGTTCACGCCCTCTTCTCCATAATAGAACATGTCGCGCAGCTTTGTGTCCGTATTTACCATGTCAAGGAACTGCAGACACTTTTCAGGATATTTGGTATTTATGGAAATCATGTTGAGAGAGCCTCTCACGGTCTCGTTGGAGAGAATCGTGTCTCCCAGTTTCTGAACCACTACTTCTTTCCCCATCTGAGGTCCCCAGACCGTGGTTCCCGCAGACTCCCAGCCCTGTGCAACTCTCCACATATTGTAAACACGTCCCTCTGACAGTGCGGAAGCGTCCGGATTGATGATTCCCTTTTTATACCAGTCATGGAGAATCTCAAGCTGTGCGTAAATATCAGGCTCTTCCAGAGTAAAGCATACCTTGCCGTCCGCATCATCATATCTCACGCCCAGAATCTGCGTTCCTCCTCCGATCTGATCATAAACGTCAAAGATATAATACAAACCGTCGTTCTTTACATACACGGGATAATCATTCTTATCCGCTTTCAGCGTCTCAAAGGTTTCCGTCATGGAAGCAAGCTCCGTCATGGAAGCCACATCCAGGCTGTACTCATCCACCAGCTCCTTGTCCCAGATGGAGTAGTTGCTGATCGAGCTGTCCTTGTAGGTAGGAACACCGTAGATTCTGTCCTTCACCTTCACCGCATCCCAATACTTTGCAGGCATCAGCTCATTAAGCCCCGGCATATTGGCATCCAGCATGTCAGTGATATCATAGTAAGCTCCAAGGTTGATATCCGCCAGATAATTGTTTCCGTTTCCGAAAATAATATCATAGGGTTCATTGGTGCTGATGATAATATTCCGGCGGTTATCCCAGTCTCCCCAGGGAATGACCTCCATCTCAAGGTTGACGCCGATTTTCTCGCCGATATAGTCGTTTACCTTTGTTATCCATGTGTCATAGTTGGTGGGCATTCCGTTTCCGATGGTCACCCATTTCAGATTCACGATCTCGCCGGAAGCTGTCTCGCCGCCGGATTCCTTTTCACTTTCCTTCGTCTCCGCAGACGCTTCCTGGGATTTACTGTCCTCACCGCCGGTATTGCCGCCGCTGTTTTCTTTTCCGCCTCCGCAGCCTGCCAGCGTCCCCAGCATCATCGCTGCCGCAAGTCCTGCCGCCAATAATTTTTTCACCTTCATAATCTTCCTCCTTATTATAATTGTTTTATTCCTTCACCGAACCGATGGTAAGGCCGGAAATGAAATACTTCTGGAAAAACGGATAGGTACAAGCAATCGGTACGATAATGACAATCGCAATGGCCATTCTCACACTCTCCGTGGGCATGGATGACTTATACTGCTGAAGGGAAAGTCCGCCGTAGGGATTGTTTGCAATGTATTCAATGTTTTTCTGTATATTGTTGAGCAAAGACTGCAGTGTCTGCAGATTTTTATCCTGAATATACAGGGATGCCTGGAACCAGTCGTTCCAATAACCGAACGCCGCAAACATCCCAATGGTAGCCATCACCGGCTTCGAGATCGGCAGCACGATTCTGGACCAGATACAGAACTGGTCCGCACCGTCAATCTTGGCCGACTCCACGATGGAATCCGGCACCGTGATCCTGAAAAAGGTCCGGCAGATGGTGACGCTGAACGAGGAACACGCCAGAGGCAGGATCAGCGCCCATATGGTATTGCGCAGGTTCAGGATATTGTTTACCACCACATAGCTCGCCAGCATACCGCCGTTGAACACCATGGGGATAAACACGATCCAGGTATATAATGTCTTGAGCTTGTAGGTTCTTCTGGAAACCACGTACCCCATGGAAGTGGTGAGGATCACGGCCAGAATTGTTCCGAGTACAGTCACCGATACGGACATGAACACCGCCCGCAGGATCATCATCCGCTCATTCCAGAGAAACTGATACGCCGCCGAGGAGAGCTGTGGCGGTATGATCTGATATCCGTTCATCCGCAGCGATTCCTCACTGGAAATCGAGATGGAGAACACGAACAGCAGAGGGAACACGCACATCACGGCCAGGATCAGAAACACCGCATTAAATAATACATTGGTAGACGTCTTGATCTGGTTCAGGGACGCATGGTTGTTTTTCATTTTCTTTTCCACTTTTTCCACCTCCTTAAATGATCCGGTTCTCGTTATCTATCTTGCTCACCACCCAGTTTGCAAACAGAATCGTCGCACAGCTGCAGATTGCCTGGAAAAAGTTTGCCGCAGCCGTCTGCCCGATAGGCGCCGTGGACTGGATCGCATTATAGATGTAAGTGTCAAAGGTCGACGTGGTCGTGTAGAGTGACTGGGGGATTCCTCCCGTTACCTGATAGAACAGTCCGAAATCCGAGTTGAAAATCTTACCGCAGTCAAGAATCAGCATCATAACGAACACCGGCTTAATGCTCGGGATGGTGATGTGTCTTGCCTGCTGCGCCTTGGTGGCTCCGTCCATGACCGCCGCCTCATAGAGAGAAGGATCAATTCCCGTGATGCTGGCCAGGTAGATCACCATTCCGTATCCCATACCCTTCCAGGTATTCAGGAAGACCAGGATAAAAGGCCAGTATTTTGGCTCCTGATACCACATGATCTTCTCTCCGCCAAGAGCAGTGATGATTCCGTTCAGATAACCTCTCTCCGGTGTCAGAAGGGCGTAAACGAAATAGCTCACGACCACCCATGACATAAAGTAAGGCAGGAACATCATGGTCTGGTATACCTTGGACCCTCTCTTATTCCTCATACTGCTGAGCATCAGCGCACCTCCCACTGCGACGCTGGCACTGATGATGATGAATGCGATATTGTAGAGAATCGTGTTCCGAAGCAGCATGGTAAAGGAATTGGAGGTAAAGAAATACTTGAAATTGTTAATTCCCGCCCATTCGCTGTGAAGCAGATTGTAAAGGAATCCGTGGCCGCCGGGCGCAAGCTTGTAAACCTTGAAAGCAATTATCACGCCAAACATCGGAAGATATGTAAACAAAAGATACCATACCAATGTGGGCACCGAGAGCAGAAACAGTTCCGTGTCGTCTCTGGTCCACCGCTTTCTGGGAATTTTTAAAGCTTTTTTGCCGCTTTTTCCTTTTACAGGTGATTGTTGATTTCCCATATTGTTTATCTCCTTATTTATTTTTGTTAACTTGATGTTAACATTTATATAAACATATGTCAATTATTGATGTCATTTTCATCATTATATCTAATTTCACCTGCCTCATATTATGCATTATGACATATATAGTGGTCTTATCGTATTTGCATATCGTTTTGAATATTTACATTTGTAAATTTTAGATACATTGCGCCATTTTTCCTTTAACATTTGTAAACATAATTATTGTATTTTTTTGTTTCACATGTTATACTTGAATATGGGATTTTGGCGAGGCAGCATCAGGCTGCGGATTAGGAGTAAGATATGGAAAAAATCACGATGCAGGATATTGCAGACGCTCTCGACATATCAAGGGTGACCGTCAGCAAAGTTTTTAACAATCAGTCAGGGGTGTCCGATTCCCTCCGGGAGCTTGTCTTTGAAAAAGCCAGGGAGCTTGGATATGCAAAGGTACCCTATCAGATGGTGGAACAGCAAAAGCAGAGCCAGCGCACCATTTCCCTCATTGTCTCCAGGCCTGACTCCGCTTTTTTCTGGACCAACATCATACACCGTATGGCCCAGGAGCTTTCCAATTTTAATATTAATCTCATGTACACGTATGTGCCTTCCACCTACAGCAAGTCCTTCACTCTGCCCTCCATTCTCTTAAACGGCCAGGTGGACGGCGTTGTGGTTCTGAATATCTATGACGCACAGATCCTGGGTATGATCAACGAGCTTTCCCTTCCCAAGGTCTTTCTGGATACGGTTCCTTCCCTGCCAAACCATCAGCTGAACGGAGATCTCATCCTCATCGAGGGCTTTCGCACCGTGTATGAGATCACCGGGACTCTCATCCGAAACGGCCACAAGAACATCGGTTTTCTGGGGGATATCAATTACGCCCAGACAAACCTGGAACGCTACAAGGGCTACTGCTCCTGCATGGAAAAAAACGATCTCACAATCAATCCCGGCCATTGTCTGACCGGAAGCATTGACATCTTTTCCTACAGCAGGGATCTGAACTCCTTTCTGAACCATCTTGTCAGCTGGCCTTCCGCCTTTGTCTGTGTCAGTGACTATGTGGCTCATTTCGTCAAGATGTATATGGACCAGCATCCCGAACGCCTCCCCCATCCCGTGGTTCTCACGGGATTTGACAACGCCAGCGAATACACCAACGTCTTTGGTCAGATTATCACCGCCAACGTTCCCACCAGTCTGCTGGGAAAGCGTCTCGCCCTGCAGCTCGTGTTCCGCACCGAGCATCCCGAAGCCCCCAGGGAGCTTACCTTTATCAGTCCCACGATCATCCGCTGAAAATGTGCGCCGCACAGCACCCGTCGGCTTTGCCGGCATTCTTTCACCGGATGCCCGTATAAATGAAAAAAGAGCCTGCTCACCGTGCACTGACTCTTTTCTCATACAGTTTCTATGCCTGAATGTCTACATTGGCGCCCTGGGTCATTTCCACCAGTTCCGCTGCCGGTACGTCAATTTGTTCGCCTCCGAGCTCCAGAGATACGGCGCTGCCTCCTCCGTCATAACCCATGGCGCTTCCGTTTCCGAAGGTGCCGCTGCCCGATGAGGCCTCCTGCTTTTCCTTTGCCAGCTTGTCAAAAAGCGCTTTCAGATACCGCAGATCCGCTTCCACCAGCTCCTTCATTTCCGACGCCCGATGTTTCTTTTTCAGAAGCTCCAGATCCTCCGGATCCATCTCTCCCTCTTCGATCGCTTCCGCCGCTTCCTGCAGCTCCTGTGCCCGCTCCATCTCTTTCATGAGCTCCTGGAGCTCCTTCATAAGTTTTTGAAGCTCCTCCTCGCTGATCCTGGCCGCTTCCTCGCTCTGCTGCACGATTTCCTCAGCGGAAGGTTCCTCTCTGTCTTTTTCAAGCAGCTCCCTTGACCTCTCCGCTTTTTCGTGTCTTTTCAGCTTTTCCTCCTGCTCCAGATGGCGGGCTTTCTTCTTTGCCACCCTCACAAGGCTTTCCGCATGCGCAATCGCATGGCGGGTTTCGTCCTCGGCATAATCTCCCGTGGCACGCTTGCGGTAGAGCGCGGCCACCTTTGCCCGGGCGCTTGCCACCACGGATTTCGCTCCCAATGACGATTTGCTTTTCAGAACCCGGTTAGAAATATCTCTGAAGTTATATTGCAGCTTTTTGAGCTTTTTCGTCCCGCCCGGGCCTGTAACTCTCGCCGTTCCCACAACAGTTCCGTCTGTTCTTTTAAGGGAAATCGTTCTCGAATTTGAATTGTTTATTCCTATCATGCCCATACCATTATCCTCCCTGATTCTGGTAAAAAATGAATGCCTGTGTTTTATTTATATCGGCATTTCAGGGCAAAAAAGTGATAGGCCTCAGGAAATTCCTCCCGCTGCGCTTATTTTGCGGCATTAACAATCGGCGGGACCTGGGACATCAGATTGTCAATATCCTCAAACATTGCGCTTTTTGTCGTTCCAAGGCTGCTCGCCCTGTCGATATGCCGCACCACGGTCTGATACTGGGCCTTTATCTCATCAAAATATCCGCACAGTCCCGAAAGCGCCCGTCTGGATTCCTCGATAACTCCGGAAATTTCTGACTGTACGGCCACCGCTCCTTCCGCCGCCTCCGTAATCTGGTCAAACATCCGATAAGTTTCATTCACCTTTTCAAGTTCCTGTCCAAGGCCTTCCTGGGAAGCCTTTATACTGGTGTTCAGCTTCTCGGTTCCCTGTTCGATTTCGCAGATTCCGCCGTCCGCTTCTTCCGCAAGCCCCTTAATCTCTTCCGCCAGCCTCTTAACCTCTGCGGCAACGATGGAAAAGCCTTTTCCCTTTTCTCCGGCCCTGGCCGCCTCAATGGACGCATTCAGCGCAAGGATATTCGTCTGATCCGCAATCGACACAATCTTTTTCATACACTTCTGAATGTTCTGCACCGCAGCCTCAAGATCCCTAAAGGTACTTCCCATGGCCACGAAATCAGCTTCCATCTCCGCAGAAGTTCCTTTCAGTCCGTCTATGCTGTCCTGGGCGCACCCGACAGACTGCGCAACCTCGTCCCGCACTTCCGCAAACCGGCCCGAAACCTGATCTATACTGGAAAATGCCTGGCCGAAGTCCTGAAGCTTCTCCTGAAAGCTCTCGGCGCCGACAAGCACTCTGTCAAAGGAACTGCCCACCATGCTAAGCTCCTGCAGGGAATGCACCTCCTTCTGCACAAGCTCTGTATGATATGTCTTCAGGCTGTCCATCACATACAGCACCGGATACAGGCTTTTTTCCTGAACCGGATCCCGGGACTGCCCGGATCTTTTCTGAAACCTCATTCCGTTACCTCCTTACTCGAATACCACGCATGTCATAGACTGATTGACAAACTGGTTATTATAATGTTCTCCGTATCCCACCAGACCCGCATGAGCGCCCAGGGTACTCATTTCCTTCAGATACTCATTCATATAGCCCCGCTCCGTAAACAGCTTGTAACGAAACAGGCAGTTCACGGAAAACACCGCTGATCTTTTCGGAAAATCATTCCGGATCGACTGAATGGTTTCTTTCACCACTTCTTTGTAATCCGCAAGCTCAAGCAGAATCAATACGTCCGAATCGTTCACCTGGCGGAAGCAGGCCAGAGCGTTTCCGTCAACCTCTTTGATCGAAATGATGCAGGTGTCGTCACCGTTAATCTTTCCGAAAGGATTCTGGAAGGTTCTTGTCAATATCTCCTTCTCCGTCACGTGAAGGATATTCTGGTATACCTGCTTGGCGGGCTTTCCGTTCAGAGAGCCGAGAATATATCTGGCTTTATCCGTGTTGGAAGCGACAAAGCGATAATCCCCCATCTTACGGTAAATGTTTTCCTTGTAGGTTTTTACCCTTCCGCCATGATTTCTCACCAGCGCATAGGCTACCGCATCCTCGTACACCCTGCCGTTAGCAGAAACCTTCCCTCCGTCTCCGGTGCCGCCTACCAGGGAAATATTTCTTTTCCGCAACGCCGTATGTATCGTGGTCAGTGCACACGCATCGTTTCCGGAGCAAAAGTCAATGCAAACCGTATCTCTCACAGATCCGTTCACGGCGGCAATATCCCTCTCCAGCCGTTCAATATACTTCACCGGCACACTGGATACCTGCTCGAGCACATCCGCCTTTGCACTGACGCCATCGAAAAAAGCCATGACGCCAACACCGTTCTCCACCACTCTGGTATCATAGCTCATTCCAATACATCCAATACTCGGCACATGGGGATACAGCGCCTCAAGCTCCCGCACATGCATCTCGAACTGCTCGCTGTTTGACATCAGCATAATAAACTGCGGACTGTCCAGCCCGCGGACCGCATCCTTCAGATTTCCGCTGGGATTCATACCGAAAAACTGCCTCATCGAGTCGTCCTCTCTTTCTTTAAAAGTTAATCTCCATCACTATTATAAGCTTTATCATTCTACCTTATTTCATTTACAGCGTCAACAATCTTTACAGAAATTGTGCGGCTCCGGGCAGCGTCAATATTGAATATCCCGGCCCGGCGCATCCTTCGGGAATGCGTTTTCTCAAAGGCTGCGGTCATTCGTGAAAAGAATTTCTACCTATGTTTCCTCTGCATTCCCACCACACATTCAACGTGACTATCTTTGTCCAAACTTAAATCCATCTTACTATCAATGATTGGCAGCTTAAATCCTATAGATTTCAGCCATTGACCGTTAGCCTGCTCTTCCTCGTACACCTGAATCTCATCTATCAGAGCAGACAATAAATCTCTTTTGTCCTCCTCTTCCATCACCACATATAATTTATCAAAATAAATCAGCACCTTGTATACATTATCACCTGTCAACTTTTCAGCTTCAATTGCTTTTTTCCTGTCCCGGCAGACTGCTATGCTTTTCTCCATATCGTCTATATTATCATACATCTTATCCAGTCTGTCCTGCAAGTCAGACAGCTTCCTGTCATAATGCCTGTCCTCAACATCCAGACTGTCTATCTGCTTTTCAAGGCTTCTTTTTGTGCCGATGTACTGCCCTAGCTGCTTCTGTTAATTTGAAATCTCTGTTTCGATTTCTGTGGTATCAACCTTCATATTGATCTTCTTCTGCATCATATCTGCAAATTTCGGGCTGCTTACAAGCTTGCTTATGACTTCCGCAACAGCATTATCCAGATTTTCTTCCTGTAACCGCTTATTAAATGTGCAGGAATGCCCCTGCAGCATCCTTCTATGCTTACACCCGTAATAAAAATAATCTTTATAGTGCTTTCCGTTCTTATTCTTAATCGACTTATTCCCATACATTCCAGAACCGCATATAGGGCAGCGTAACAGACCGGATAAAAGGTGTATCTTTTCATCCTTCCCCTTATTTACATGCTCATATTTCTTAGCCTGTGCTTTCCTTTTTTCCTGTGCCGCTTCCCACAAATCCATATCAATAATTGCTTTGTGGATACCATCGCACAGCATATATTCATCCTGCTTTACAAGATGGTATTCATCTCTTGTCCCTACTTTCTTCTCCCTTTTCCCGCGTCCGAAAGCAATCTTTCCGCAGTATACCGGATTGTCCAATATCATCCTGATCAGATGTGCATCAAACATGGTGTTGCTTCCGTTCTGCCTTCCTATCTTCTTTATGCCCTGCTGTGCCAGATACTTGGCAACACCATTGGATCCCAGCTCGGTATTTACATATTTATCATAAATAATTCTGACAGCTTCTGCTTCCCGTTCTTCAATTTCCAGTTTCCCGCTGACCAGCTTATACCCATAAGGGGCAAAACCGCCATTCCACTTTCCCTCCCTTGCTTTCTGCTTCCGCCCTTCCATTGTCTGTACAAGAATATTCTCCCTCTCAATCTCTGCAACAGCAGACAATACGGAGATCATCAGCTTGCCGGAATCTTTTGAACTGTCAATGCCATCTTCAACGCATATCAGATTCACACCAAAATCCTGCATAAGCTGTAATGAATTCAGTACATCAGCGGCATTCCTGCCGAATCTGGATAATTTGAATACTAAAACATAAGAAACACCGTCCTTATCTGCTTCTATATCTTCCAGCATCCTCTTAAATTCTGCCCTTCCTGCAATCGACTTGCCAGATTTGCCTGCATCCTCATATTCCCCCACAATTGCATACTCAAATGCATCTGCGTATTTTCTTATCTTCTCTTTCTGTGCATCAAGGGAATATCCGTCTACCTGCATGGAAGTTGATACCCTTGTGTACATATAGGCTTTTACTTTTTTCTTGACCATAATCTATGCTCCTCATTTGGTTTGGACATTGTGTTTACGATATATTTTTATTATACCATTTTCTACTAATATGCACAAGAAAAATATACGCAAAAACAAAGACCAGCAACCTATTCAGTCGTTGGTCTCGGCGGATCTGGAAGGCTCTCCAATTCAATTTTATCTCCATATTTTTCAATTAGATAGGCTAACAGGTCTGCCAGTCTTCCCAGTTCTAAATCCACACTGTCGGTTTCCTTTCCCATTGTTCTGATGCTAGGTTGTTCCACCATACGTAAGTCATAGGTTATAAAATTCAAACCGTAAAACTTACATATAGCATACAGAATATGGGATAAGATTGTTAGGCATAAAGATGCCTATTTACACAAATTTTGCGTATCTTTGTAGGTATTATGTTTTTTCGTTTGTAAATTTCTTTCAGTCAGTTAAAATATATAAGAAAATTCAGACAACTTACACAAAAAATTTATTTAATAATCCAACGCCCTTTCCTGCTTGAACCTTCATATACAAGCCGCTCTTCTTCCTTTAAATTTGCAAGTGCCCTCTTAATTGTACTCATAGAACACCCCAGCTTCTCCGCCATTTCTTTCCGGCTGATGAGATTATTTTCTTTTACCAGTTCAATAATCTTTTCACTAATTTTATTTTGGGGTTCATTTTGGGGTTCATTTTGGGGTTCATCTCTATTCAAGAAATCCGGATGGATTGGAATTTCCACAGTCACAGCCCGTCTGTCATCATCCGTAAAGAACCTTGCTTTGGGCGAACCATTATTCCGCAGTTCTTCCTGAATAGTTGGAATGCCTGTTGATTTTCCTTCAGATAAATCCAATTCTTTCAAAAATTCACCCAAACGTTTATTACGATAGTATCTGGAAGAGAAGCGCTCACCCTCTTCGATTACCCTTTGCGGAATAGAACGGTCTATTCCGGGAAAACTGATAATACGAATCAATTCCAGCCCTATTGTGTTAATCAACTATGCCATTTAGCTCAAATGCTACACATGCCACGCCATTTTTCTATATATCTTATTTTTTCCCAATTGCTTAACACAATTCTGCTATTGCTTTTTTTATCCCATTCACAACATTCAAATATGCTTCATCAACATCCCCCCATTTACTAATTGGACGTCCATCTTCTGGTAATGCTACAATATTTCTTAAAGGAGAATCCAGCCAATCACATGGTCTAACAATAACAGGTACTATAATATTTTTTCCATAATCGTTAAGTTCTAATGCCTTTGACATTTCTCTCCCATAGCAATAGTCAGAGTCAAAAAAATCGGAACTTAATAGTAAAATAATCAAATCTGCTTCTATTAATTTTTCATCAATTTCCTCATGTATATGTGTTCCTGCTACAAGCTTACGATCATTCCATGTTTCAATTTTTCCGCTTTTTCTCTGAACAGCAAGATGCTTATCCAATTCTTTTTTATATTCTTCATCTCTATGAGAATATGATAAAAAAACTTTTATTTTATCTCCCGTTGCCATAAAATCATAATCTCCTTTTCCCCTAAACGGAGTAATATTATACAAATATTCTTTTTTCTTAAATAACTTATTTCTATTTATCTTATAATAACATTCTGACTTTCGCATAATAATATCTTCTGACCATGTGCTGCAACATTCCCAATAAGAGCATCGATACTTTTCTTTTTCATCTTGCTCTGAGATTTCTGTATAGTGCCCACATTCAGGACACTTTATGTTATACCACATAGTTAAATAATGCTTTCTATGTAAATAATCAATAACTTTTTCTGCCTCTCGATGGTCAATATTCATATACTTAGCAATTTGTATATAATCTAATGAATCATCATTGTGCTCGAGCTTCCAAATCAAATATTTTAGAACTTGCTTCAGTTCCGCACTTTTCAAATCGTTGATACATTTGTAACCCATACTCAAATTCTTCTTTCTTCAAGTTCTTATAAAAATGGATATTTAAGCATTCAGCATCCGTAGCATCATAGCAAACACGCAATCTATCAAATTTTGTTAACCATACAACTCCAAGCCTACTCGTCTGTCGTGCATTTTCGATTGCAGACCGCAATGCCATATAAGATTCCGAATCAAAAATAGGATCCCGGCACTCCTTTCCTTTCAAACGTGCACTTATTTTCTTTCCATCACTGAATTTTAAATATGTTACAACGCCTTCTATTCCATCCAAGCCTGTCCCTTGTTCTACATCAAGTAAAATATCAGAAATCAAAATATTTTCAATCTGTTTCTGTAAACTATCTTCCACATTAAATATATTATTTATTGTAGATTTAAGTTCAAGTGCCTCTATACCCAATTTCTCTTTTAACTTGTTTGACATATCTTCAACTAAGTTATCTAATCCAGACGGTTTTGAAATAACCATTTTTTGATAAATTTGCTCATAAAGATTTTTGCTCATTTCACAAATTGCTTCTTTATGTATATTACTCAATGGTATTCTTTCCATCTCAAATAAATGTTTTAGTTCATCAACAAAGTGCCTATTTAAATATTCTGGCTTTAGCCTTTTATCGAATAAACGCCTTTTAGGAGCAATTTTCGCAATAATTATCCCTCTAGTAAGCTCCCACTCAATTGGGATATAACTTAAAGTCTTTTCCAATCCCCCCTTCCTAATAACAGAAACAGCTTTCTTAAAAATAAACCTTACTTTTGATATCCTCTTTAAATCCTTTGAATACGCTACTTTTATTGCTACAAGTGCCTCATTATCATCAACACTATTTACAATATTATTATACATACCATCACTTACATAACTATATTTCTGTCTAATTATATCAAAAAAATTACTGACCTCCACATACTTTTCACAATATGACCCTATGTTGTATATGTATGTCTCCCTTTGATACCCATAGAATAGACTTTCAAACAAAAAATCCTTCACTTCAATTTCACTTATTCTTCCATCATTTACAATATCTTGAACAAAAAAATTGAATGCTTTGCCGCTATGACTATACTCCATTGATAAATTATGGGAACGTATAAAATCATTTTGATCTTCTTTTAAGATATTATTTGTTATTAGTTCTGAAAGTATAAATTTACTATTCATATCTATCTCCTATTAACTGTATCACTACGCAAAGCAACATAAAATTTTATTCAAAATTATCATATTCTTCTATTAATCTCCAGAGTTAAACTCCACAAGTTTTTCCCAATCAATGCTTCCATCATCTTTACAAAAAATATTAGAAAACTCTCGTACCAATCTATTAGCTGCTTTATTATAACTTTCCTGATACTGTGCAACATATTGTTCTGGTAATGTACCCATAAATGTAATAATCTTCTTATAAAATTCTTCATCACCAGTCAATTTTGCCCAAAACTTCTTACCTGCTAATTCCTGATATATTTTGGGCTTAGCTCTTCCCGAGTCCTTCTTTTTTCCATAACTATACCCAACATAAGCTTCATATCTTGCTTTTGCCTGCTGTGCCAGTTTTCCTGCCGACATAAAATTTTGTTCTTGACGTTTCTTACTATCTGCATTAAATACAGATGTTCCACTTTTAACGGCAATTGCGTACATTACATTTTCTTCTTTGTCTTGAATCATAATATCGATTCCTTCTGCAAGTGCCTTGTTCCCATTACTTGCAGCAATCGCAATTGGTTCAAAAAAACAGTTGCCAAAAATAGTTTCTTCACTTGAACTTACAAAAGCAGTTAATACAGATTCTACTATTTCTGCCGCATTTTGCATCGCTTTTGCACGATACAAATATGGATTTTTTCTTTTCATGATTTTCTGTATATTTAATTCATCAATTTTAGCTATCAGATTATTATAAAAAGTCTCTAATGCTGTTGCGATTGCTTCTGTTACTACTTTTTCGTCATATCCATTGTTTATTGACATACTGCATTTCCTCCTAATTCTATTGCATTTTTAATTCTATTATGTATATCCGTCCCTCTAAACCGTTTTGTTTTTATCATCGCTGTTTTATCCGCTGTTGCAACAATAGCCCTGCCAATTGCCTCTGCCAAACCAACAGGAACCGCATTCCCAATCTGCTTATATTTTGCAGATGTCGTTCCCACAAAAATCCACTCCTCTGGAAACTGCTGAATTCTGGCATACTCATGTACACTTAAAGGTCTATTTGCTCTGGGATGACACATCATGGTTGCCTTCTGCACCGGTGATGTAACAACCGTAGGCGCAGGTTGACTATATGATAATCGTCGATAAAATCCAACTTTTCCCCCACCAGATTCATATGCACCGCCCATTGCAATACGCTTTATGTCTTCTGGCAAGTCCTTCCAGTTTCCTCCTTCTGGAATCATTTCCAAATAATGTGCTCTTTCTTGGCTCAATACCGCACATTCGCCATTTTCCTCCTCAATATCTTGTATTGCTTCACCTACCGTCTGCCAACGATATTCTGCCTTTTGATGCATTTGGAAATGGGTAGGAATCGGCAGAAATATATCCTCATTATCACGACTCCCCACTAATACAAATCGCTCTCTGAACTGTGGCACACCATAATTTACTGCATCTAATACCCCATAAACCGTTTTATAGCCTAGTTTATCAAATTCAGAAAGAATAACATCTAATACCGTTCCAAATTGTTGCTCCATCTCATTCTTATTTCTTTCAGCTATAGGAACATGCTTCAATGGTGCTGACATAATACCTTTAACATTTTCCATTATAAAAAAACGAGGCTTGATGTAATCAATCATCCGAATATAATCCATAAACAAACTTCCACGGGGATCATTAATCCCTAACCGCTTCCCCGCTGTTGAAAATGGCTGGCACGGTGGACCGCCGCATATCAGAAAAGGTTCCCCAACATTCAGTCCTGTTAAATCCAACATCTGCTGCGGTTCTATCTCTCTTATATCACCCTCCAGAACATTATGTCCATTTGCCCTCATAGTCTCCACGCATGTCGGTTCGAAATCTTGTCCTATGATAATATGTAGTCCTGCTTTTTCTAAACCAATATCTAATCCCATTGCTCCTGAAAAAAAGGAAATAACATCTCTATTTGAATAATATTGGCTATAGTCTTCTTTCTTCCTTGCCATTATACTTTATCTCCATTCTTCAGCACAAAGTTTCTCTCAAATGTACAATCTACCGCCTTAGCAATTTCTTCTAAATCAGCAATCGAAAATGTTCCTCTCTTTAACTTTGCATTAAAATTTTGTGGGGATGTTCCTATTCTTCTAGCCAACTCCGATACACTAATATTAGAACGTACACATAATACTTTTATTTGTTCTGATAAATTCATAATGGTACCTCTTTCAAGATTTAATTTATCTATTTCAAGTATAAACTTCCAGTTTTAAACTGTCAATCAAAACACCATTTCACATATTCAAGGGGATAATATTTCACTTTTTAACATCCTGTGATTTTTTTATTTTCAGAAAAGGCGTTCTACAGAACGCCGCAAGATACGCATTTCGCAGGCACGAAATACTAATCTTGTCGGGAAGTACCCCGCCCCCCTCAAAACCTCTAATTTTTCAATAATAGCGCCAAATACTATAAATTTGACGCCAGTAAAATATTCACACTTTTTCTGTGACAGCAACCGACTGTCATTTTTATATAAAAAAAGACTGCATGGCATCACAGCATGTTACGCCACTTACTGTATAACATGCCTAACACATACTCCTTTATCTCCGCATAAGTCGCCTAACTCTCTGCTTTTGTCAAATCCATTTCATCAAGGTCAGTCTTCACTTCTATATGTTGTGTCGATTTCAGTTTGGATAATAGAACGCACGTTTCCGTGTGCACCGTCTGTCCGAACAAATCCACCCCCCGGATCCGGCGGATCTCATATCCCCCGGCGCACAGCACCCGCAGATCCCTGGCCAGGGTCGCACTGTCACAGCTCACATAGACAATCCTCTCCGGCGCCATCCTAAGCATGGTTCCCAGGCAGGCCCCATCGCATCCCTTTCTGGGCGGATCCACCACAATTACATCGGCCCGGATTCCCTCCCGCCCATATTTTTCGGGAAGCACCTCCTCCGCCCTTCCCAAAAAGAACTCCGCATTGCGAATTCCGTTCCGGTCAGCGTTCCTGCGTGCGTCCTCTATGGCCTCGGGAATCACCTCCACACCGTATACACGCTTTGCTCTCTTAGCCAGAAACAGGGAAATCGTTCCTATCCCGCAGTAGAGATCCCAGACCGTCTCCGTTCCGGCAAGCTGCGCATATTCCAGCGCAAGGGCGTAAAGCCTTTCCATCTGGGACGGGTTCACCTGATAAAAAGACAGAGGCGATATGGAAAAACGGATCTCCTCGCCGGTAAGCCTGAACGCATGAACCGAATCCCTCATATGGATCACGTCCGTGATTCTGTCCTTTCCCCAGATCGTGTGAACCTCGCTTCCCATGATCACATTTGTATTTTCCGTATTAATGCTCACGGAAATGCTGGTCATCCCCGGAATGGCCGCAAGGCGCCGTGTCAGCCTCTCCTGTGCGGGAAGACAGCGTTGCGGCCCCCTGGATCCTTCTTTTCCGGCTACGGAACTTTTCCCGCCCCTGCGGCTCTTCCCGTCCTGTCCCTCCGGCTCAGCGCCCCTCCAGTTGATCACCAGACACACCATCAGCTCGCCGGTTGAAAATCCCTTGCGGATCAGAACATGACGGATAAGCCCCTTCCCGGTACTCTCGTCATAGGAAGGGACATGCTCTCTTCTCATATATTCCAGGATAATCTCCAGAATCTCCTGATTTTCTTCCACCCCGAGAAGGCACTGCGTGTTAGCGATAATATTGTGCGTCCTTCCCGCATAGAATCCGGCAACCGGATTTCCCTCCCTGTCCGTTCCTACCGGATACTGCGCCTTATACCTGTAATGAAATGGATCGTCCATTCCCACCACCGGTTCCATGATCTGATTGATCAGCGCAGGGGCAAATCCCCCGATTCGAATCATATTGTTCCTGATCTTATCCTCCTTGAACTGGAGCTGTGCGGCATAATCCATGACCTGAATCTGACAGCCTCCGCACTGCCTGTGAAAAGGGCAGGCAGGCTCCCTGCGGCAGGCGGAAGGCTCGAGCACCTTTTCCAGCCGTCCGTAGGCATAATTCTTTTTCACCCTGGTAACCCGGACCTGCGCTTTATCGCCGATCACCGTATCCTTAACAAAAAAGGGATAGCCGTCAATCTTTCCTATCCCTTCGCCCTCATGGCTGATGTCCCGTATTTCAATTGTAACTATGTCGTTCTTCTTATAATCCATATTACACCATCCGCAGACGCTATTCCATTCTGGTTAAAATCAGATTGGAATCAAACAGTCTGTTAAATCCAAGCCATCCTGTCTCCGTGGTATTCTCCATAATCTCTGTAAGAGTCTGAAGCTTTGCGTCCGTATTATCCGCAAAATAGAGCGCCTGAGCCTCCATAATTGCGGGCTTTTTGGGTGCACCGAACTCATACTCGCCGTGGTGGGCCAGAATACAGTGCTTGAGCTCGTTCTCCAGCGCCCTGGGAAATCCGGAAATCGCCCGCATCTTCTCCCCCACCATCTCCACTCCCATAACGATATGTCCCAAAAACTGCCCCTCGTCCGTATAATCATTTGCCGGGAAAGGGGAAATTTCCTTCACTTTCCCCATGTCATGGCAGATCGCAGCGGTAATCAGCAGATCCCTTTTCAGAAGAGGATACGCCGTGCAGTAATAATCGCACAGTCTGGTAACACTCAGCGTATGCTGCAAAAGTCCGCCCACAAAACCGTGATGTATGGTCTTTGCCGCAGAGGAACTCTTAAACATGCGGATAAATTCCTCATCCTTCACAAAAAATTCCTGTAAAAGCCGTTTCAAATACCCATTCTCCACCTGATCCACAAATTTCATCAGCTGACCGTACATTTCCTCTATGTCATACTTGCTGACCGGAAGATAATCCGCAGGATTGTATTCGCCCTCCTGACATTTGCGGATGCGCTTTACATTCACCTGCAGAGAGCTCTGAAAGCTGGTGACTTCGCCGTAAACCTCTATATAGTCCAGCGTGTCAAAATCTGCGATCCCCGCATTGTTCGGATCCCAGATCTTTGCGTCAATTGTCCCCGTCTTGTCCTGCAGAATCACAGTCTCATAGGGCTTGCCGTTTTTCGTCACCGCCGATATCTTATGCTTACAAAGATAAATGTCAAATACTCTGTCACCGTCGCTGTAATCCTTGATAAATTTCATTCTAAACCCTTTCTCTGCGAAGGCCCGCCTTCCGGCGCCTTCTCTGTACCGCATTCTATTCTGTTATTTCGTGGAGAGAACCACATTCAGGTTCATATCCGCATACCCCTCCGGCCCCTGGCGCAGAAGCCCCACGGAGACGCTCTGTTCCGGCTCGCTGGACATAAGGCAGCTGACCAGCTCCTGATAAGTGCCAATCGGATCTTCTCCCATACTGACGATCACGTCCCCGCTCTGAATCCCTGCGTCCATGGCCGGCGAATCCATGTCAATTTCCATAATGTAAGCTCCGAATGGGACTCCCAGCTCTTCGTTGGCCTCCAATGTCACATCCGCACCATGCACCCCCATATATGGAATATTTTCATCATTTGAAAGGCGCTGAATCACCTTTTTGAGGTCGGTAATTCCCAGCGCCCCAATCAGATTTCTGGTATCGCTGTCGCTGTAGCTCATATCGATGATGCCTATCACCTGTCCTTTGAGATCTGTCAAAACGCCGGTTGCGTCAGCGCTTCCATAAATATCCGTGGTCATCCATTTATACCGGGAATCCGGCAGGTCGATCACATTCCCGGACGAAGTGATAAATCCGTAACACACAGAACCCACCGTTCCCATGGGATGCCCCAGTGCGATAACCGGGCTCCCCGAAAGGCTCCCCACTGCCGAAGTTCCAAGTGTTACCGGCTTTACCACCTCCGTGGTGCTCATCTTCATGTCCGTCTTCGAAACCGCAAGCACAGCCATTCCCGTATTCCCATCCTTCTTCTTGAGGGAAGCCTCATATTCCAGGTTGTCGGCAAATCTGATTTTTACCGATTCCGCATCCTCAATGGAATTGACATTGGCCAGTATCAGAAGCTCCCGGCCGTTATCCGCCACGATCACGCCGGAAATCATTCCCTTGCTCTCATAGGCGTTATCAAACCAGTCCACATCCGAAGTGACCCCAACCACTGTCACCATAGACTTCTGTACTTCGGCTGCAATCCCGGCCAAAGCGCTGTAAAGCGATTCATAATGGCTGATCCCCAGCTTTGTCTCCGCTATAATCTGTGCGATCTGCTCCTGCGCCTCCAGCGGGTCCGGCTGCGGAGTCGGTTCCATGGTGGGCTCCGGGGTCATCTGGGAATCGTCCGCAATCATATCCTCCGGCAAGATCTCATTTTCTTCCGTCTCCTCCACAAAAACCACCGCGGAAGGCTCCTCTTCCGGATACAGCCTGTTGCTGATTACCGGTTCGAGAAGCAGGAACGTGAGACAGGCTATGGTGCCGAATACAACCGCCATAGCGGCCGTGATTATTGTCCGCCGAAGCAGCTTCCTTCGGTTCAAAGGCCTCTGTTTGATCGTTTCCTTCAGAAAATCCGTTTCCTGTTTATGGTTCTCTTCCATCTGCAATCCCTTAACCCTTTTTCGATAAAAGTTTTTGCCTGTAACGCATCTCTTCAAACATTATACCTTTGTACAGCCAAAATTACAATTTAAATCGAACCGGAAGCGGAACTAATCGTTATTAAACAGCGGCGTCGACAGATATCTGTCCCCGGAATCGGGAAGAAGCGCCACAATCGTCTTTCCCGCATTCTCGGGCCTTCTTGCAAGGATTGACGCTGCCTTCAGGGCCGCTCCGGAGGAAATCCCCACCAGAATCCCTTCGCTTACGGCAAAGGCTTTTCCCTCCGCAAAGGCATCTTCGTTCCCCACCGCAATAATCTCGTCGTACACGTCCACATTCAGCACCTCGGGAACAAAACCCGCTCCGATTCCCTGGATCTTATGGGCTCCCGATACCCCCTTTGACAGAACCGGACTGCCGGCCGGCTCCACTGCCACCACCTTTATGTCCGGATTTTTTTCTTTCAGATATCCGCCCACACCCGTGATCGTACCACCGGTTCCCACGCCGGCCACGAAAATGTCCACCCTGCCTCCGGTCTGCTCCCAGATCTCCGGTCCCGTAGTTTCCCTGTGCGCCGCCGGATTGGCAGGATTCACGAACTGCCCCAGGATCACTGCGCCCTCAATCTCATCCTTCAGCTCCTCGGCTCTGGCAATGGCTCCTTTCATGCCCTTAGCCCCTTCCGTCAGTACCAGCCTGGCGCCATATGCCTTTAAGAGATTTCTTCTCTCCATGCTCATCGTATCCGGCAGCGTGAGAACCGCCCTGTATCCCTTGGCCGCCGCCACAGCCGCAAGGCCGATTCCCGTATTTCCGCTTGTGGGCTCAATGATCGTGGATCCCTCTTTCAGGACTCCCTTTTTTTCCGCATCCTCGATCATTGCCAGTGCGACACGATCCTTTACGGATCCCGCCGGATTCAGATATTCCAGCTTTGCAAGGATAACTGCGTCGGTGATCCCTGCCCTTGCGCCGTATCTGTTCAGCTTCAATATCGGCGTTCCCCCAATCAGTTCCAGTGCGCTCTCCTTAATCTGACTCATTTCAACTACCTCCCATTCCTCTTATAATCATTATTTTATCTTCCTTTAGGTATCCGTGTGCATAAAAAAATCCATGGGCTTCCCTGAAAGTCCATGAATCCTGAAAATCGGCGCGACAGGATTTGAACCTGCGACCTCTGCGTCCCGAACGCAGCGCTCTACCAAGCTGAGCCACGCGCCGTAGTGCTACGACATTACCCATCATACAATTTTTATCGCTGATTGTCAATGTCTGCACCGCAAAATTTTATGAAAAAGTTACGATTCACAGTCCCTCCCCTGGCATGCGCAAAACCAGCCAGCTTCATCCAAGCAAGCTTGATGAAGCTGGCTGCTGATTCTCATATGACTGTGAATCGTAACTATAAAAATAGCAGATATACCACCGTAACCAAAAGGCCTCCGCAGAACAGAAGCAATCCAAAGGAGAGACTCCTTCTTATAATAATCGAATCCTCCATAAGCTCCTCATAAATCATGGCATATTTGTGTTCGAAATCAATATGTTTCTTTTTTCTTCTGAACACAGTGGCATTGGCGATCTTTAACATGCCATTTGCAAAACAACCGAGCATATGGGTCAAGGCCGTCCCCTCCTCCAGTTCATGGGGAAGAGCGCTGTCCCGGTAGAGCGTCTTCCGCAGAAATACCACCAGCGCATCCACCAGGCTGTCCAGCACCCGGCAGGCCACGCCAAGGACAAAGGGAAGAAACCGCAAAAGAACCGGACGGTACACTAAGTTTTCCAGATCCAGATACGGATTCCATCTGTTCAGGTAAACGCTGCCTTCCTTTGTCCGCTTGACCATCCACAGGCGCACCACGACAAAATAAACTGCCGCACCGATCAAAATGGAAATCAGACCGCCTTTCAGGTTTCCAATGGAAAAATAACTGATCCGCTCCGCTCCCCTGGCCTGCAGAAAATCCTGTCCCATATTGGCAAGACCGTTCATCACGAAATCAGGGAAAAATCCCATAATCGGAAGAAGCGATGCCGGAAGCGCCAGTGCGAAGGCGCTCACCCTGTTCATATAGGCTCCCTTTAAGGAATCAAATTTCCTCTGTACTTCCTCGTCCCTGTTTTTCTCAAGGAACAAAACCACGTACAGCTTTGTCATGTACGCCACGGTGAAGCCGCCGCTGATCAGGAAAATCCACTCAATGATTCTCATTGCCCCGACGCTGAAAATGCCGGCCGCCGCTCCCTCTGCAAGGAGCACCGTATATTCCACGATACTTTCGTGGATCAGCGTTTTGCTGATATAGCCGTCCCAGAGAGGAAAACCGCCGATTCCCAGCGCTCCCATAAGGAAAATATAGTTAAGCAGCGGCTTTTTTCTTCCAAATCCCCGGATATCATTCAAATCCAGCTTATGGACATTCATAAACACAACGCCCGCCGCCATGAAAAGCACCAGCTTGATCAGGGAATGATTTACCATGTGGAGCAGCGCTCCTCTTGTTGCAAGCAGGTTCTCACCTCCAAGCAGCCCCGCCATGCCAACGCCCACCAGGATAAAACCAATCTGTGAGACAGAGGAACAGGCCAGCGTTCGCTTCAGATCCACGGAAAACAGAGCGAGAACCGCTCCCAGCGCCATGGTGCAGACCCCGGTTATCAGAATCAGGCTTCCCCACTGCCCGTTTCCAAGAAACAGATAATCGCTCAGAACAAGGATTCCAAACATTCCGGCCTTTGTGAGAATTCCGGAGAGCAGCGCCGAAGCCGGGGCCGGAGCCACCGGGTGGGCTTTTGGAAGCCAGATATGAAGGGGAAAGGCTCCGGCCTTGGCTCCGAATCCAAATAGCAGACAGATTCCCGCAGCCCAGAGCGTCCTTACGCCGCCCGGTACACTGCCATCCACATTGACTTTCTGTTCATATTCCGCCAGAAATCCCTTCAAATCCTCAAACAGCAGCGTTCCCGTCACACTGTACAGAAGAAAAATCCCCATCAGCATTACCAGACCGCCGATCACCGCAACCGCAAGATAGGTTCCGGCGGCCCGCAGCGATTCCTTCCTCTCGTCATGAGCCACCCACATATAGGAGGCCAGAGACATGATCTCAAAGAAAATAAAGGTCGTATAGAAATCAGCGGACAGGAAAACGCCCACTGTTGCGCCAAGCGTGATCAGCAAAAAAAGATAATAACGGTTTCTGTTTCGGTAATGAGCAAAATATTCTCCGGAAAACAGCGTTGTCATCATCCACATAAAGGCGGCAATGACACTGTACAGAGCCCGGAACCCGTCCAGGGCAAAATGCAGGCCGAAGCCGCACACTCCCGGCACGGTAAAACCAAAGTCCCCGGAAATCTTTCCGGCCGCTGTCTGCACCATCAAAAACAAAAGCAGGCCAAAGGTAAGTATCGCCGCGCCGTCCGCAAAATAGTCCCTGGCTTTTTTATGATATCTGCCAAGTATATAGGAGATCACCCCCGCAGCCATCGGGAATCCCACGCAAAACGCTAAAAGAAAACTCATATCACATCTCCCGCCTTTCCTAATGAAGGCCGTTTGCCACGTCCTGGAAAAATTTCACAAAGGGCGCGGAATACAGACCGAATACCACGATAAATATACTGAACACAAAGAGGGGAAGAAGCATCTTCCAGCTTGGATCCTTTATCCCGCAAACGCCGCTGTCGTCAAAATCCTTCCCCGGAAAAAAAGCCCTCACCACAATGGTCAGCATATAAATTGCCGTAAGCAGCGCCGAAACCAGCAGGCAGGCGATTCCCCCACAGGCCAGAGGATTTCCGCTCTCCACTGCGGCAGAGGCCAGATTCCACTTACTGATAAACCCGGCAAGCCCCGGAACACCCATAAGCCCCAGGGAGGACAGGGTAAATATGCCAAAAACGCAGGGCATTTTGTAGCCGAGCCCGTTCAGCTCGTGAACATACTGCCTGTCCGTCTGGTGGATCACCGCCCCTGCGCAGAAGAAGGACGCAATCTTCATCACTGCATGGAACACCATGTGGCTCAGCGCCCCCGCCATGCCGAGAGGCGTCATCAGCGTCGCCCCGAACAGGATATAGGACAGGTTACTGATGGTGGAGTAGGCAAGGCGCCTTTTTAAATGCGTCTCCTTTACCGCACGGCTGCACCCGTAGACAATGGTAAACATGGTGAGCGCCATTACCACGCTCTGAGCCCAGGTTCCTTTCAGGAACTCGGTTCCAAAGCTGAAAAAGGTGAGCCGCAAAATGGCAAAGGCCCCCGATTTTACCACGGCCACCGCGTGCAGCAGGGCCGTCACCGGCGTAGGCGCAACCCCGGCCTGTGGAAGCCAGGAGTTAAAGGGACAGATCGCCGCTTTCACCCCAAAACCCACAAATGCCATGACATAGACAAGCAGAAGCGCATTGGTCCTGCCTCCGATTTTTTCCGGATCGAGAACCCCTCCGAAAATGAAATCCGTGGTAGTGCCGTAAATCGTGATAAAAATCAGGCTGATAAAGGCAAACGCCGCACCGCCCAGAGAATAATACAGATATTTCCGGCTTGCAAGGATCGCCTCCCTGGACAGCGTATGCATGACCAGCGGCACGGTCACCAGGGTAAGCAGCTCGTAAAAGAAATACATAGTAAGCATATTTCCCGCCAGCGCAATCCCAAGCGTCACTCCGTAAGTCATGGTATAAAAGGCGAAAAAGGTCTTCTCCCGCTCCTCCTTTGCCATATACTCAAAGGCATAGAGCGTGGCAAATGGCCAAAGTGCGGAGATCAGCCCCGCAAACACCATGCTCATACCGTCAACCTTGAAGGAAATCGTGAGGTTTCCCGTAAATTTGGTCAGCGTAAAAGCCTCCTCCGGAAATTCCAGCAAGACGCCCCATACCAGAAGGGAGTTGAGAACCACCATGGTTTCCAGAAAAATTTCCATATGTTTTCGCTTCTTAAATGGGAGCAGGGGAACCAGTATGCCTGCGGCCACAGGCAGCAAAATCACCATCAACATCATGCTTTCTTTCATATTCCCTCTCCTTTCCTACAAAATACCAGCCGAAAACTGACGGATAAAATCCAGAACCGCATTGGGGAAAAGCCCGATCAGCACGGACAATACCGTAAGCAGCAAGATGGGCGCCAGCATAAGGCCACCCGGTTCCTTTTTCACAAGCTTCCCGTAGTCAAAGTCATCTCCCGGCAGAAAACCGCATATGGCGATGGGAAGCAGATATCCCGCCGTCAGCAGGGCCGAAACCAGCAGCACGGCAGGGCCGATCCAGGAAAATCCCGGGATGCCTGACGACAGGGAACCCGCTGCCAGATACCATTTACTGATAAAGCCTCCGGTTGGCGGAATACCGATCAACCCCAGGGCCGCTATCGTATAACACCACATAAGACACGGCATTTCCTTTCCCACGCCCCGAAGCTCGTCCACTCTCGTTTTTCCTGTTCTGTAGATCAGCGCTCCCGCACACAAGAACAGAACCGCCTTGACAAGGCTGTGGCAGATCACGTGCAGCACGCCTCCCGCAAGGGCGTCCCCGTCCATGACGGCAAGACCGTACAGAATATAGGAAACCTGGCTTACCGTCGAATAGGCCAGCCGCTTTTTCAACACGGGCTCCCGGTAGGCCAGGAGCGATCCCATGAATATGGTGACAAGGGCAAGCACCATCCACACCCTCTGCACCCAGCCATCCCGCAGGAAGGAGGCGCCGAACAGATAGTACACCACCCGAATGATTCCCAGAACGCCCGCCTTTACAATCACTGCCGACAGAACTGCGGAGGCTGGTGCCGGTGCGGCCGGATGGGCGGCCGTAAGCCACGCATGCATGGGAAACATACCCGCCTTCACGGAAAAGCCCAGAATCATTGCGAAAGCCGCCGCACACAAAAGGCCCGTGTGGCCCGCTGTCAAATCCGGGTTCAGCACGCTTCCCTCACTGAAAGAGAGCGTGTTCGCATAGTGAGAGAGGAAGTAAAACCCAAACAATACCATGTACGCCCCGCAGAGGGAATAAAACAGGTATTTTAATCCCGCCATGACCGCTTCCTTCGAACCGCTGTGAAGCACCAGGGTCATGGACGACAGCGTAAGGATCTCAAAAAACAGATAAAATGTTACCAGATTTCCCGCAAAGCAAAGCGCCATCAATATTCCGAACACAATCAGGTAAAAACCGTAATATCTCCTCTCATGCGCTTCATGCTTCATGTACTCAAAGGAAAAGAACCCGGCGCACACAAACACCAGAACCGCCACCACGGCAAAGACCATTCCCATATCGTCAATCTTAAACAAAACGGGAAGCGTCTGTGTCAGGTCAAACAGCAGAAGCATTTCGCCCCGTCCAAAAGCCAGGGCCAATACGGCGAGAAGCGCCGTGATCACAAGCAGGCCTCCCGTTACCGCGAGCAGGTTTTTTCTGCTTTTCATTTCCCCTCTGACAAGCAGGAAGATCCCGGACAGGACGGGAAACACAATTGGCAATAAAATAAAATAGCTCACACTCCACACCTCCTTTACGCAAACATGGAAAGTCCCTGCTCGATCAAGTCCACAATCGGCTGCGAGCTGATCCCGAGAATGACATTAAGAATGATAAAGCACACCAGAGCCAAAACGTATGACTTCATGTCCTTAAAGGTTATGCTCTCGTATTTATCCTCCTGCGCAGGCGTATAAATACGAATCACCGTCTTCATGAAATAAATAGCGTTCAAAACCGTGCTGACCGCCAGCACGATCAGCGCCGGAAGCATCTTCACATGATTCTGAACCGCTGCCTGGGCAAACAAAAGCTTACTGATAAACCCGGAAAACATGGGTACGCCCACCATGGACAGTGATCCCACCGTGAAGGTCACGCCCGCCCACTTATTCCGGTAGGCCGCTCCGGTCAGGTCAATGAAATGCCTGCTTCCCCCGGACACGTCCGTGAGCCCGATTGCCGCAATAAACAGAAGCGATTTCGTGGCAGCGTGGGAGAGAATGTGAAAAACGCTGGCCGTCATTCCCGCCTGAGTTCCCATCCCGATTCCCATATAGATATACCCGATCTGAGCCACGGAGGAAAACGCAATCATTCTCCGGATATCATTCTCCTCAATCGCATTCAGGGAACCGAAGACCATTCCCATCAGACCGAAGGCAAACAGCACGTCGATAATATGGCTCATTCCAAACACGTCAAAGCCCAGCACCCGGTAAATAATCTTGATCAACAAAAATATGTAGCCTTTGGATACAAGGCTGGAGAGAATCGCAGCTGATGAAACCGTGGAATACCCGTAGGCATCCGGAAGCCACCCGTGAAAGGGAAACAGGGCGCTCTTGATGGCAAGTCCCACGCTGATCAGCGTGATCGTGACAAGAAGCGGCACCCGGTACGTACCGTCCTCCATGATCATATGAACCGATTCCCTGATATTGCTCATCAGCAGATGCCCCGTCAGGTCATACAGCATACAGATTCCCAGAAGGAGAAGGCCGGAGCCCAAAAGGCTCATGATCATGTAGCGCACCGCCGCCTCAATGGTTCTTCCGTTCTGTCTTATCATAATCAGGCCGCAGGCCGCAATGGTATTGATCTCCACAAACACATAGGCCGTGAAAAGGTCGTTGGTATAGACAAGGGCAAGAAGAGAGCTCAAGAGCAGGTTTACCAGAATGTAATACATATTGTGCTTGCTCTCCACCACCTCGTCATGCAGCTTTTTGCGCCCGCCCAGCATGGACAGCAGCATAATCACGCAGAAAAACAGCGCCATCCCGGCTTCCAGTACGCCCGCCCGGATCTCGTTGCCCCATGGTGCGGGAAAATGCCCCATCATATAGACATAGCTTTCCTTTTTGCCGATCAGATAGACAAGCAGTATAAGAGACAATACACTCACCACGGAAATAACAATGGTGTTTACCCACTTCGCCGCCTTTCTTGGAAGCACGGAACAGACGGTTCCTGAAAACATGGACAGCATGATGGAAAAAAACGGGAAATTCTGTACAAAATCCATTTACAGTCCCTCCTTTTTCAATCTCGTGGAAATCTCGTCCAGATCCAGCGTATGGTACCGCCGGTACAGACGGATCGTCAGGGAAAGCATCAGCGCCGTCACCGATACGGACACCACGATACCCGTGAGCACCAGACCGCTGGGAATGGGATTGATATAAGCCTCCACGTCCTGTACGCCGTTTACCACAATAGGGACCGTTCTGCCCTCTATGTAGCCTTTTTCCGCCAGGAACAGATACACGGCGGAATCCATGATATTCAAACCTATAATCTTCTTGATCAGATTCTTCTGGAGAAGCAGATTAGTAAAACCGATCACAAACAGCAGCATGGCCACCGCTTCCCCGTAATTGACCAGTAAATTAGCTCCCATTTTAAAAATCTCCTTTGCGAAACATCACGTAAAAGGTATACATCGTGCAGGCCACCACCATACCCACGCAGATATTTAAGAGCAGAATCAGCCCGCTGCTTAAGATATGCCCCGGAGTTCCCAGGGGAATGTGACTCTCCAGATGATTTGCCCCTGTAAAAAAGGAATAGCTCTTTGCAAGGCAGTAGGTCGTAAGGGCGGAAAAGCTTACCCATTTATAGACCTTCTCCGTAAAAAGCTTTTCCGTCTTCTTAAAGCCAAAGGCGTTCAGATACAGAATCAGCCCTGCGCCGATCACGGCGCCGCCGGAAAATCCTCCGCCCGGCGAAAGATGTCCGTTGAGAACGATATAAACGCCGAACAGCATGATGACCGGCACCAGAATGGTGGCTCCCGCCTGAAGAATCGCGTCATTCTTCGGCTCAAAGATCCGGTCATTCTCCTGTTCTTCCTCGCCCTTGCCGTTCTTTTTCGCATGGAGCAGAATCAAAACCGTCACCGTCGCCACAAAGAGCACATTGGATTCGCCGAAAGTATCAAACGCCCGGTAATCCAGGATCATGCCCGTGACGATATTCACGGCGCCCGTCTCCTGCAGTCCCTTCTCAATATATCTGGCCGGTACCTCATTGTTGGCAGGCCTGTCCGCAGCGCCCGTCTTTGGCAGATAGGAGACGGTATACAGAAGGAGCGCCGCCAGGCCGACACAGAATAAGACGGCCGCCAGCTTATAGAGTTTATAGAAAAAAAGAATCTTTTTGTTATGCTCCGTGTCATAGATCCGGCTCCTGAGCGCCTGATGATCGTGTATATGATCCAGATGGACGGATTCCTCTTCCTTCCATTCCTCCTGGGGCTTCATTTCCACCTCTCCCAGATAGGGATCCTTACTTCCGGAAAGCCACCGGAAAAAGCGGAACGCCCTTGTCTTTTCATATTCCTCCCTGGGTTTTAGCCTACTCATCTGACTTCTCCTTTTCCTTCTCTCTCTCCTGCTTTTCCACCTCCCGCTCGATCACGATGCCGCGTATTTTTTTGAGAGTGGCAAAAAACAGAAGGCTCGTCACCCCGGCTCCAACGGCCGCCTCCGTGATAGCCAGATCCGGGGATTCCAGACATACCCACAAAATCGACATCACGAGACTGAAGGACATATAGATCAGCACGGAGTTCAGCAGATTTTTGGAAAAGCTGGCGGAGACGGCGCACACGATCAAAAAGGTCATAAGCATCAGCTGAAATACGGTCATGGCTGTCCCGCCTCCTTTCCCCGCGGTTCTTCCTCCTTCTGTCTCTGTGAAAGCTCCTTTTCAAGAACCGACAAATCCTCGTATACATCGCAGTGTTGTTTCAGACTGGTATTGGTGGTCACCTCAAGCCTTGCCAGCATATGGGAGGAGATCGGGGATGCGACCCAGAAAAAGATCACCAGAAGCGCAAGCTTCATCGTCGTGAAATTCAATCCGTTAAAGACCATCAGGCCAATCAGGGAAAAGCTGATTCCCAGCGTATCCCCTATGGCCGCCGCATGCATACGGTTCAGTACATAATCAAAGTGAAACGATCCGTAAACCTCCACAAAGAATATACCCAGGCCGCAGAGCAAAAGCGCGGCGCCCGCAATAAGGCGAATCATTTGTAGCGCCTGCATAAACACACCCCCTATTCTTTCTTTTTCTCAAACCCGGAGTCGTCCATCTTACGGCGCATCTCCTCGAAGATACCCACATAAACCTTGGAGAGCACCACCACCGCAAGAAAACTTACCATTGCATAGATCAGACAGATATCCACCAGATAACTCTCTTTTAACAAAAAAGCCATGATCGCAATAATTACCATAACCATGGTCCCCATCATATTGACCGCCACAATCCGATCCGCCATTCTCGGCCCCTTTACCGCCCGGATCAGACAGGCAAACAGCATGGCTGCAAGCAAAAGCAGGATCGGCCAACAGACAATTTTATATGCCATTTCCATAACTATTCCACCCTTTCCAGTTTTTTCAGGAGCGTGACAAAGACAGAACGGTCAAGCTCCGCAGCCAGCTCCTTGTCCAGGCAGTGCACCACATATTCGTTCCCCTCAAGCAGAACCGTGATGGTTCCCGGCGTCAGGGTAATCGAGTTGGCAAGAAGAATCCTGGCAAAGTTTGACTGCAGGTCCGCCTTAAAACGCACCACCGCCGGTTCAATCTCATAGCGCGAGGAGGTGAGCTTTTTGATCACAATATAGTTGGCCTTGATAATCTCCTTTAAAAGGACGCCTATATAATGCAGGAAACAGAAAATCTTTTTTGCGATCATCGCATCCGTCCCCGGCTTATAGTCCATGAATTTACAGATAAACGCGTACATCACTCCCGAGACCACCAGGCCGAAGGCCGTGATCTCCACCGTGAGCTGCCCGTTAAAAATCACCCATATCAGAAAAAATATTATGTACATAACCGCACTCCGTTCTCAACTGTAATTTCCTTACTCATCACAAATGGAACAGGTGCCGCTTTATGCCAGCACCTGCGCAATTTTTCCTTCCAATTCATTTTTGGATACCGCTCCCACCGTGGTGGATACCGCCTCTCCCGCTTTAAACAGGATAATCGTCGGAATCGACATCACCCGGTACTTTCCGGCGAGCTCCATATTCTCGTCAATGTTGCATTTTCCCACCTTGCACTTCCCCTCGTAGGCTCCCGCAAGGTCGGCTACAATCGGCGCCATCATCTTGCAGGGACCGCACCAGTCCGCATAAAAGTCCACCAGCACCGGAAGCTCGCTCTTTAACACTTCCTGTTCAAAATTGGCATCCGTAATCTTTAATTCCATATCTGTGTACCTCCTTAAACTTAGTATTGCGTGATAAAGCCCATTATATGCGGCTTATAACATACTTATAAATCGGGTTTCCCATAGAAGAAAATCTTTCTTCATATTCCGTCATGACATTCCCCTGCGCCATCTCCTCATCATGATGCAGGTCGTAAGTCATCTTCCGTATCTTCCAGTCCGTGTGGGAAAGCTCCTCCAGCGCAAATTCAAACAGTCCCCTGTTGTCTGTCTTGAACTCCAGATCTCCCTCCGCCCTGAGGAACTGCTCATACCTGGCCAGAAACTGTCTGGAGGGAAGCCTGCGCTTTGCATGCCTGTCCTTGGGCCACGGATCAGAAAAATTAAGGTAGATCCGGTCCACCTCGCCCCTGCCGAAGACCTCCGTGATTTCCTCCGCATCCATACGGACAAACTTAAGATTCGGCAGCGGATCGCACGCCATCTTCTGAAGTGCCCGAAGCAGTACGCTGGAGTACTTCTCAATCCCCACATAATTAATTTCGGGAAACCTCCGGGCCATTTCGCAGATAAACTTTCCTTTTCCCATTCCGATCTCCACATGGATGGGATGGCCGTTGCCAAAAACCTGCCTCCAGCCGCCTTTTGCCTGCATGGGTTCATGAACCACCAGGTCACTTCCGGCAATCGCCTCTCTGGCCCCGGGAATATTTTTCAGCCTCATAATAAATAACCTTTCATCTGTCAGTTCCTGTATTTTCAGACATTTATTTTACACCATTCTATCAAAAAAAAAAAGAGGAAATACAGATTTTACTCTTTCTTAACACAACCATGAAAAATTTGTGAAATCCGTTTGGTTTTTGGGGCAAATGGTGTAAAATATAAAAGAAACCTAATTTGACATCTCATGACCAAATACCAGGAGCCTTTATGAAACCAAGCAAAAACACAAAAGCCGGAAGGATCCTTCTGGCCCTTTTTATCCATATATGCCTTTTCTTTTCAGAAACCCTTTCCGCCTCTGCCGAACCGGACGAGGCGGTCGATTACCTGGCGCTGGCGGAAGAGAGGAAGTCCCTTGAAATCCAGAGCAATCAGATCGAGAACTGGCCGGCCGGCCCCGCCATAGGCGCCCAGGCCGCCATTTTGCTGGAGGCAAACACCGGAATCGTGCTCTACGCCAAAAACGTGGATGAACGGCTGTACCCGGCAAGCACCACCAAGCTCATGACCTGCCTTGTCGCAGTGGAGCACGCCTCCATGGACGAGATGGTGTCCTTCTCCCATGACGCCGTTTTCAGCATCGAGCCCGGAAGCTCCAACATGGGAATCGACGAAAACGAGGCGCTGCCCATGGAGGAATGTCTCTACGGCATCATGGTCGGATCCGCAAACGAGGTGGCAAACGCCGTGGCCGAACATGTGGCGGGCAGCATGGACGCTTTTGCGGGCATGATGAACGAGAAGGCCAGGGCGCTGGGCTGCACCAACACGCATTTCGTAAACGCCCACGGCCTCTTTGACGAAAACCACTATACGTCGGCAAGTGATCTTGCCATCATTGCCAGAGCCTTTTTCCAGAACGAGCTTCTCTCCAAGATCGGCAACACGGCCTCCTATCATTTCGAGCCCACGCCCACGCAGCCGGATGACTTTGTCAAGCGCAACAAGCACAAATTCATCACCGGCGAGATTGCGTACGACGGCATCAAGGGCGGCAAGACCGGCTACACGGACCAGGCAAGACAGACCCTTGTCACCTGTGCGGAAAAGAAGGGAATGAAGCTGATCTGCGTGGTTTTAAAGGAGGAGAGCCCGGAGCAGTTTAACGACACCCTAAAGCTTCTGGATTATGGATTCGCCAACTTCGCCGTAACCAATGTCTCCGAAAACGAGACAAAATATAATATAAGCAGCGCCAGGTTTTTTCAGACTTCCTATGATGTATTCGGCAATTCCCAGCCTATCCTTGCCCTGAACCCGAACAGCTATCTGATTCTTCCAAAAACCGTGGATTTCACGGATCTGACATCCGAGGTGTCCTATGGCCAGACCGGCAAAAACCAGGTGGTTGAAATCCGGTATTATTACAATAACGCTTATGTGGGAGCCGCAACCGTGGACTGGGCAAACCGACAGCCCTCCGCCTACTCCGCCCCGGCGGAAAGTACCCTGACGGCGCAGGATGCGCAAAGCAATCCCGCAGCGGATGGCCCTTCCCCTGAAAAAGTTATCTTCATCAACGTGAAAACGCTGCTGATCGCCGTGCTCGCCGTCACCGCGGGGCTGATCCTTCTTACCATACTCCGCGACCTTCTCACAAGCTATAATTTTCTGACCCGCCGAAAGAGACGGAAAAAATCCGGAAGTCTGTTCAAAAGATCAAAAGACGACGGCCCTACTTTTTAGGGCCGCCGCCTTTCTTTCTTGTCCTGCGGTGTTCTTTGGCGCTTTCCCGCCTGTTCTGGAGCTTTGCACAATCCTCCTCGGAAATAAACTTTGATGTTTTTACCACATAAACTTTATCATTTTCCGATTTCCGGATCCGTATCTTTGATTTCATGAATCCATGGATCGGACATACCGCCACGCTGTAATAGTGTTTCCCATTGGGCGTGAACCAGCGGATCTTTTTGCGAATATTCCTGTGACACAGATAGCATTTGGTACTGATTACCTCCCTGTCTTCCATGGCCTTTTGCTTATCCTCAAACTCCCTGGAAATGTATTTCATATAGTCGTCAAAAAGCTCCCTCACCTCCTCATCCCTGGAGCCTGGCACAACAAAGGTGTCGATGGAATAGTTCGCAAAAAGCTCCTGCGGCAGCAGCGAGAAGATTCTTGCCGTGTAATAAGCGTCGCTGTAAGCCCTGTGAAACGGAATATCCTTCTCTATTTTCAGATAATCTATGGCATGCTCCAGGCTTCTCCTGCTTTTCTTGTCCTCAAAAGCAATGCTGAAAAGCTTCTGCACGTCCAGAAAGCGGATCGGCACGCCGCTCAGGGGCTCCATCCTGTAAAAGCGCATGTTTCTCTGCAGCTCATACAGATCCAGCGGCCCCCAGGTGCAAAAAATGTAATCCTGTCCGCACCATGACCTGAATTCCTCCATAACCCTGGGAAACGGTTCTTCACTCTGCAGATCCCGCATATGGAGATGAATGATTTTGCCTGTAATTTTGTGCATGTGGCGATAGACGGTGGGCCTCACCAGCCGGTTGAACTCGCCCGCCATCTTTCTCTCACTGTCCAGTTTTACGGCGCCTATATCAATGATTTCAAAAGGAAGTGCCTTAACCTCCGGCTCCTTCCCGGTATCGCTCTGATTCCATTCCAAATCCAGCACAATATAATTCATTCTGTATCATTCCTCGTTTAAAACATAATCCTTATTTGTTTCATATTACCATACTTCTCTCAAATGTACACTGAATTTTTCCTGTCCGCCTTGCGAAGAAATCTGATTGATGATAAAATCAGATTTACCATTTATCGGAAGAACAGGAGAGCGTGCGACATGGATAACAGACAGTACAAGACAAAGGAACTATTCCGACGGTTTCTGCCGTATTTTAAACCCTATTGGAAAACCATGGTTTTTGACCTGTCCTGTGCGGGGCTGACCACCCTGTGCGAACTGGTTCTGCCAATGATCATGCGCTTTATCACAAATGAGGGAATCAGGGATGTCGCCTCCCTTTCCATGCGCACGGTTGGCATGATGGTGGGCCTGTACCTTCTGCTGCGTATCGTGGACTGTATCGCCGCCTATTATATGGCGGGAACCGGACACATCATGGGCGCCCGGATCGAGACGGATATGCGCCGGGACGCCTATCGCCACCTGCAGCAGCTTTCCAACACCTATTACAGCAACACCAAGGTCGGCCAGATTATGGGCCGGATTACCAACGATTTGTTCGATGTGACGGAGTTTGCGCACCACTGCCCGGAGGAATTTTTTATTGCGGGCGTAAAGCTTCTCATATCCTTTATTATTCTTGCCAGAATCAATATTCTTTTAACATTGATTATCTTTGTGATCATACCGGTAATGGTGGCGGTATGCATGAAGCTGAATTTCCGCATGAGAGCGGTATTCCGCACCCAGCGCCACCATATCGGCGAGCTGAACGCGCGCATTGAGGACAGCCTGCTGGGCCAGAAGGTGGTCAAAGCCTTTACAAATGAAGACATGGAAAATCAGAAGTTCGAGAATGACAATGGACGTTTTCTTGATATCAAAAAGGATTCCTATCATCTGATGGCGCAGTTTAACGCAACCACGAGGGCCTTTGACGGTATCATGTATGTGTCGGTTCTCCTGTTCGGCAGCCTGTTCATGATAAAGGGGCTGGTGGCGCCGGGCGATCTTGTGGCATTCCTTTTATACGTGACAACCCTGATCACCACGATTCGCCGTATTATCGAATTTGCGGAGCAGTTCCAGCGGGGCATGACGGGTATTGAACGGTTTTTGCAGATTATGGATGCGGATATTGAGATTTTTGATGAGGAGGGCTCAGTGGAACTGCACTCTCCGGAAGGCGAGATTGCCTTTCATAATGTAAGCTTTGAGTATCCGGACGACCACAATCAGGTATTTGCGAATTTGAACCTGACCGTCCATCCCGGCGAAAAAGTGGCAATCGTAGGCCCCTCCGGCGGCGGCAAGACCACCCTGTGCAATCTGATCCCCCGTTTTTACGACGTTACTGCGGGAGACATTACCCTGGACGGGCAGAATATCAAGCATTTTACCTTAAAAAGCCTGCGCCGCAGCATCGGTATCGTGCAGCAGGATGTCTATCTGTTCTCCGGCACCGTGTATGAGAACATTTCTTACGGCAGGCCCGGCGCTTCCAGGGAGGAAGTGATCGAGGCCGCCAAACGGGCCAGCGCACATGAGTTTATCATGGAGTTAAAGGACGGTTACGATACTTATGTGGGCGAGCGGGGCGTAAAGCTCTCCGGCGGCCAGAAGCAGCGCATCAGCATTGCCCGGGTCTTTCTGAAAAATCCGCCCATCATCATTCTCGACGAGGCCACCTCCGCCCTGGATAATGAGAGCGAGTGGATCGTGCAGGAATCTCTGGAAAAGCTGGCGGCGGGCCGTACCACCTTTGTGATCGCCCACCGTCTCTCCACCATCCGCAATGCGGAGAAGATTCTGGTGCTTACCGAAAACGGGATCGTGGAGAGCGGGAATCACGAAGAGCTTCTGAAACAGAACGGGATCTATGCGGAGCTTTACAATATGCAGTTTCGCATAAAATAACGCAGTCTTTACAAGGGGGTGATGGATATGCCGAAAAGCTCTAATGTCAGGATCAAGGAAATAGCCGAGCGGCTGGATCTCTCCGTGGGAACCGTATCCGTCGTGCTCAATGGCCGGGGCGATGCCATGCGCATTTCCAAGGCCACCCAGGAACGGGTCCGGGCCGTCGCCGATGAAATGAATTATCAGCCGAACATCTATGCCAGACGTCTGCGAAACACGGGCATCGAAAAACCCGCCAGATTGATCGGGGTATTCTGGAATTACCTGTATGCGGACGAGATTATGAGTAATGTCTACCGCTTTCTGCAGGAGGAGGCGGATTCCAAAGAATACCGCACGGAATTCACCTTCCGCTTTTTTCATCCCGACCAGCTGCACAAGGACTGTGAGATCATCACCTCCCAGCAGTTCAACGGGATCATCATCTACGGCATATCCGATGCGGACGAGGCGTTCCTGAATGAGAGCATGCCCAATCTGCCAGTGGTTGTTCTGCTTCGGAGAGCGGAAAAGCTCCATTCGATCTGTCTGGACGACTATGCCGTGGGTCAAAACGTGGCCAGGCTTTTCATGGCGCGGGGATACCGGAACGCCGGCTTTATCGGGAGCAGGCAACGCGGCCGCAGCGCTACCCTCCGCAAGCTCGGCTTTCTGGAACAGTGCAAGCAGTATGGCATCCGGATCGAGGAACGCTGGATTAAAGAGACTCCGGAGCGGGATCAAAAGGGCGGCCGCCTGGCCATGCAGGAGATTCTTCAGGAGGGCGAACATCCGAGTATTTTGTTTGTGTCCGCACCCCAGCAGGTTATCGGCATCATCAATGCCTGCCAGAAAGCAGGCGTCCACATTCCGCAGGATATGGAGCTGCTTGCCTACGGCGAATACAGTTACTTTGATCACCTCTCCCCTACTATCAGCTGCGTGTATCTTCCCATGCAATATCTTGCGGCGACAGCCCTGGATCTATTGCTGACGGTGCTCGACAAGAATATTCAGATGCCGATCAACCGGACGCTGCGGGAAGAATATCAGTTTCGGGAAAGCTGCGGCGGATTTTCAAAATAAGATCATGACAAAAGCCTCTCTGTGCTGACAACAAAAGCACAGAGAGTTTTTTTATCTCATCCCTTATTGACAGCGTTACCATTTGGGTTTATAATGATTGCAATAGGTGCTAAAACGTTAATGCACAAAATGCAAATGAAAGGAGATTCATCTCAAATGACAGGCAAACCGACAAAGCTTTTTAATCTCTCCTTTATAGAACTAATGTTTATCAGTTTCGCAACCTCCCTCGGTTACAGCATGATTTCTCCCCTGATGTCGTCCTATTCCGTGTCTGTCGGGGCTTCCCTGACGCAGGCCGGAATTGTTGCGGGCGCATTCTCCATTGCGGCTCTGGTTCTCCGTCCCTTTGGAGGGTTCTTTTCCGACCATTTTAACAAAAAATATCTTCTGGTTTTCACCACGATCCTGTTTACCCTCTGCTTTCTCGGGTACTCCGTCTGCCATACGGTGCTGTCACTTACAGCCATCCGCATGATCCACGGAGCGGCCTTCGGGATCAACAGTACGGTAAACCTGGCCCTTGCCACGGAATTTATCCCGGATGACCGGATGGGCGAAGGGATCGGTTTTTTCGGAATCGGACAGGTGGTTTCTCAGGTAATCGGCCCCACCATCGGAATGTGGATCCGGGACCGCTGCGGTTTCACCGTGCTCTTTCTTGGGGCTGCCGGACTTGTGTTTTTCTCGGCAATGGTGATCCTGGCGGGATTCGGCTACCGCCCGGAAGGCGGAGCCGGCGTGCGGCTTACGGAAGACATCTCCCTCAAAAGCTTTCGTCCCGGCAATCTGATCGCCAAAGAATGCATTTTATACGCTCTCATAGGAGGACTGTTCTCCGTGGGCAACGGGGTGACAAGCAATTTCCTGGTGCTGATCGGAGAGGAGCGGGGCATTGCGAATATCTCCCTTTTCTTCGTCATCAACGCATCCGTCCTCTTCCTCCTTCGGCTGACGATCGGCAAGGTTCTGGATCGGGCTTCGCTTCTTTGGGTTGTCAATCTTTCCCTGGCTGTCAGCGGGGCCGCAATGCTCCTGATTGGCTGTTCCCCCATCCTTGTCCCCATTTTGATTGCCGCCGTGCTCAAAGCCTTTGGTAACGTGGGAGGACAGATTTCCCTGCAGGCCGCCTGCGTGAAAAAGGTGGACGCCGCAAGGATCGGAATCGCCACAAGCACCTACTACATCGGCGCCGATCTGGGAAACGGACTTGGCCCCATACTGGCCGGCAAGATTGCGGATCTGAGCGATTATCGCTTCCTGTTTCTGTGCATAGCCGCACTGTTTGGAATTGGTATGATTATCTTTTCGCTCTACGAGCGGGGAAAGGAGGGTCAAACGCTTGAAAAGGAAAACGCATAACAAAAATCTCGCTAAAAGGATCCGACAGAGCATCCCCTTTTATATCATGATCCTTCCCGGGCTTCTGTATTTGCTGATCAACAACTATCTGCCTCTGCCCGGGCTTCAGCTGGCATTCAAGCGGCTGAACTATGCGGAGGGTGTCTGGGGAAGCCCCTGGGTCGGACTCAAAAATTTCAAGTATTTGTTCCGCAGCCCGGATTCATGGATCATTATCCGCAACACGCTGCTCTATAACACCGCATTCATCTGCCTCGGAACCGCTTTTTCCGTAACCATAGCGATCCTGCTCAATGAATGCAGCCGAAAATGGCAGAAGCGCTACCAGACCTTTATTCTGATCCCCCATCTGCTGTCCTATGTGGTGGTAAGCTACATTGTCTACGCTTTTCTGGGCGGCGAGAACGGCATGATTAACAACCAGCTTCTCCGTCCCTTGGGGTTTTCAGACATCTCCTGGTATACCGAGGACAAATACTGGCCGTTTATCCTGGTGTTTGTGAATATCTGGAAGACCTTTGGCTACAGCAGCATCATCTACTTTGCGTCCATCATCGGAATCGACCGGACTTATTACGAGGCCGCAGAGGTAGACGGAGCCTCGGCGCTCAGACAGATCCGGTCCATCACGATTCCGCTTTTAAAGCCGGTGCTGATCACCATGATCCTGCTCTCCATCGGACGAATCCTGTACTCGGATTTCGGCCTGTTCTATCAGGTGCCCATGAACTCCGGCATGCTGTTTGACACGACGAATACCATTGACACCTTTGTCTACCGGGGACTTATGGAGTCCAACGACGTTGGCCGGGCGGCCGCCGCAAACTTTATTCAGTCCGTTCTTGGATTTTTCCTGGTCCTTACCGCCAATAGGATCATCCGCAAAACGGAAAAGGAACATGCACTCTTTTGAAAGGAGACCATGATGAGTAAATATAACCGAAAGATCCGAATCGTTTCCAACATTGTTTTATTCGCAATGACTCTCCTGTGTGTTCTTCCCTTGATTCTGCTGGTCACCTCCTCCTTTACGGCGGAAGAAGTGCTGGCACAGAACGGCTATTCCTTTTTCCCGCAGAAATGGGGGCTGGACGCCTATCTGTACCTGTGGGAGACACGAAAAACTTTGCTTCAGGCCTATAAAATGACCTTTCTGGTAACACTGATCGGCGTATCCTGCGGCCTTACCATAACGACCCTGTTCGCATACGGCCTGTCAAAGCGCTCGCTCCCCGGCAGAAGCGTCATTGCGTTTATGGTTTTCTTCTCCATGCTGTTCAACGGAGGCCTGATCCCTTCTTATCTGATGTGGACCCAGACCTTCCACATCAAGGACACGATTTTTGCCCTGCTGGTGCCAAATCTGATGATGAACGGGTTCTCCGTGATCGTGATGCGCTCGTTCTTCCAATCCAGCATCCCGGAGGAATTGCTGGAAGCGGCAAAGCTGGACGGCGCCGGAGAGTGGAAAATACTGGCATGGATTGTCCTGCCCCTTTCCAAGCCCATCCTCTCCACCATCACCCTTCTGACCGGCCTTGGATACTGGAACGACTGGATGAACGGAATGTACTATCTGGTGGGGAGAACCGACCTGTTTACCATTCAGAACGTCCTCAACCGGATGATATCAAGTATGGATTTTCTGCGCAATTCCAATCTGACCACGGCGATCGAATCGGGCATACGCACGCCCAGTATCGGAATCCGCATGGCCATCGCAGTGATTGCACTGATCCCTATTCTCGTGGTCTATCCATTCCTGCAGAAGGGCTTTGTGAAGGGAATCGTGATTGGAAGCGTGAAAGGATAAAATGAAATAAAAATATAAAGAGCGGAAGCGCCGAATAAAACATGGTCTTCCGCGGAAAGGTGGATGAAAATGAAGTATGAAAATGTAGACCGTTTACTGCAGAGCTTTGTCGACCAGGGGCTGCCTGGATGCACTCTGCACATCGCACAGCATGGCAAAACCCTGTATGAGGGATGTTTTGGATATGCCGACGTGGAGAACAAGGTAAAAATGACGCCCTCCAATGTTTTCCGCATGGCATCTATGTCCAAGCTGCCCCTCTACACCACCCTGATGGTGCTCTACGAGCGCGGCCTTCTGGTCATGGACGATCCCATCTCCAAATATTTTCCGGAGTGGAAAACCAGCAAAAAGGTAGTCAGGGATGCGGACGGAACAGAGCGGGCAGTTCCCACGGACCGTCCCGTCCTGGTAAAGGACGTAATGACCATGGCCTGCGGCCTCCCCTACTGTTTCCCTGCCATGAAGGACAGTAAAAACTTTACCGAAAGAAGCATGGCCTCCTGCCTGGCCCCTCTGTGGGACAAGGGCTCCTACGGGCTCCGGGAAGAAATCCGGGCATTGTCCGAGGCCGTCCTGGCATTTGAGCCCGGTACGCACTGGATGTACGGGTATTCCAGCGAATTGGCGGCGGGATTGATTGAGGCCATCTGTGACAAGCCCGCAAATGATGCGTTTGCAGACATTCTGTTTAAGCCCCTTGGAATGACCGATACCGCTCCCCATTATTTTGGCGATATCCGGGAGCGTATGGTTCGCTTATATGCGCAAAAGCCGGACGGAACCTTTGAGCTCACCTCAACGGACATGGATCTCAAACACGAGCCCGGTGAGGAAAATCAAAAGGGAAATCCCCGCCTCTTTTCCACAGGCCGCGACTATACCCGCCTGATGCAGATGCTCGCCTGCGGCGGAGAGCTGGACGGCGTCCGCATCATGGGGCGCAAGACCATAGATCTGATGCGGACCAACACGCTAAACGAACAGCAGATGAGGGACTTCACGGACGATTACAACAAGGGCTACGGCTATGGGTACGGAGTCCGGACTCTGATCGACAAGTCCCTGGGGAACAATAACGGCTCGTTTGGAGCCTTCGGCTGGACCGGCGGCTTTGGAACCTGGTGCGAGGCGGATCCGGAGGACGGCGTCTCTATCGTGTTCATGCAGAATCTGTTCCCCGCACTTGACAACAACATTCACGGGCAGATCCGCACCGTATCCTACAGCATGATCGAATAGGGGGAATGACAGGGGAGAGATATGAGTATTTCATCGGATTTTTATAACGTAATCGATATCGCTTTGGGGGTTAAGCGTATCAACAGCGAGGAAGGCTCCGCCTGCGACCTGATCATCGGCAGTAAAAAGGCGGCTCTCATTGATACCGGACTTGGCCTTGGAGATCTTCCCGGGCTTGTCCGTTCACTGACGGATCTTCCGCTTTTGATTTTTAACACGCACTGCCACTGTGACCATATCGGCGGAAACGGGCTGTTTGCCCAGCCCATCCATATGGGGGAGGAGGATATTCCGACCTGCGGCTATTCCAATGACGTGTTTTTCCGAAAAACCATGTTGGAAAACCGCAGGCTTTCGGATACCTTTGACCGGGAGGAATATCTCGGCCGCGGATACGGCGCATTGATCCCTGTAAAGGAAGGGGATCTGTTCGATCTTGGGGAGTTGACCATAAAAGTATTTGACGCACCGGGCCATTCCGCCGGGAGCAGGGCTTACCTTATCCCGGAAAGAAAAATTTTGTATGTGGGAGATTCCGTGGGCCGCAACGTTCTGATCTTTGGATACGGGGCCGCAGACCGGAAAACCTATATCCGCACTCTCGACAAGCTGCTTGGCCTGCCCTTTGACATCATCCTTTCGTCCCATAATCCTGATCCCATGGGGAGAGAGGACATGGAGCGATGCAGGAGGGCTGCGCTGCTGGCAGACTACGAAACCGGAGAACCGTTCCCAAATCTCATTCGCAACGGGGATAGCGCCAGGATCTGCTGCCTGCCGGGCATGACCACAAAGGATGAGAAAGATCCGGAATATGGGGCTGTTATTCTTTCAGAAGGAACGATATAGCAAAACAATTTCATTGCAAGGAGGAAAAAATGAAAAAAATGCGCAAAAAAGTTTTATCCGTTTTACTGTGCGGCATCATACTATGCGCCGCCATGCTGTGCGGCGCCTGCCAGAGTAAAAACGCAGGGGAGGATACCAAAGACAAGACGGCAGAAACCGCAAAGGAGACGGCAGACAGCTATGCCGAGAAGCCTGCGGAAAAAGAGGCGGATGCGCCCGCAGATACTGCGCCCGCTCCGGACGAGGTCACCACAATCGTCATGCCTTATATGCTCACCATGAATCCGGCGGAGGACCGCGATCTGGTTCAGGCGGCAATGAACGAGAAGCTTTTGGAGAAGGGCTATCCTGTCCAGGTCGAGTTTATGTGCATCGACTTCCCATCCTGGGGACAGCAGATCAATCTCCTGCTGGCAGACGGACAGATCGATCTGTTCAACTGCAGCTTCATGGAAAGCGTAGGAGCCCTGGCAAACAAGGGCGCCCTGGCTCCTCTGGATGACCTGCTGGATGAATACGGGCAGGGAATCCGTGATACTCTGGGTGATTATCTGGTCTGCGGAAAAGTCGGGGACACCATTTACGGGACTCCCAAGCTTGCGGCTTACGGCAATGCGCCCATGTACGTTATGAACCAGGAGATGCTGGATAATGCCGGCATTTCCAGAGATGATATCGTTGACCTTGAAACACTGACCGATGCCCTGAAGGAGGTTCACAAGCTCTACCCCGACGTGACCATGATTTCCACGGGAGCAGGCGGCGGTCTCTATGATCCCAGCGGGCTGGACTGGCTCGGGAGCGACAAGCCCTATGCCTGCCTGAAGCTCGAGGAGGGAAGCGATGACCTTACCGTGATCAATTATTATGCGACTGATGAATTTAAGGAACTTCTGGATCTGACCCAGATGTGGGTGGACGAAGGCTTTATCCGGAAGGACGCAATCAATTACCAGGATTCCTCGTTCACGGCAATGCATGATTCCAGCGCCTTCGGAACTTTTGCGGGCTATGCCTCCGAGGCTATCACCGACAGCACCTATGCGACAGCGATCAGCGTGCCGAACTGCGCCTCAATGCTTGCAGAAAAAGCGTGGATCACCACCGGGAACGTAACCGGTATGACCTGGTGTATTCCCGCTCTGAGCAAACACAAGGAAGCGGCCATGATCTTCCTGAACGCCCTCTATACCGATCCCGATATTGCGAATATCGGATGCAATGGAATTGAAGGCGTCCACTATGTTCTTCTGGACGACGGAAGCATTACCTACGCGGATCCTGAAACGCAGAGCGCCACCACCTCCGGATGGCCGTCCGGCATGGGATCGTTCTGGCCCAACATGCTGATCGCATATCCCTGGGCTCCGGACACCCCGGCAAGCTACGAGGAGTGGATCCGATCCAACGAGGAATCGCTCAACTCACCCGCTCTCGGCTTTGTCTTCGATTCCTCAGCCGTTGCGGACGAGATTGCCGCCGTGAACAATGTCATAGCCAAATATTACAATCCCATGATGCTGCACCTGGGAGATTCGGCAAAGATGCTGGAGGATATGCTGAAGGAACTGGAGCAGGCGGGCCTTAACGACATCATAACAGAAAAGCAGAGACAGCTGGACGAGTGGGCGGCCATTAACAAATAGAACCGCACCTTTTTATCATAGGAGAAAAAATTATGCAGGATGCGAACAGCAAATTTTATGTGGAAAAGATAGAATGCAGTGAAAAGGCGGACTTTGACAGGGAATGCGTCACGGTTATCGACGGCGCAATCTACACGGAGACGCCGGACGGAATCCTTCGGATGGACTGCTTCTTTGACGAGCAGATCACGGAAAAGAAACCTGCCATTATCTGGATCCACGGCGGCGGTTTTACCGAGGAGCATATCTCAAGAAAATGCCGTCCCGAGAAACGGTTTCTCCATTTGGTCAAGGAAGGGTATTTTCTTGCCAGTATCGATTACCGGCTCGCCCAGGTACGGCCCTTTCCTGCACAGATGGAGGAATGCAAATGCGCGGTACGCTATTTGAGAAAGCATGCCGACCGGTTGGGAATCGATCCGGACCGAATCGGAGTCTGGGGCGAATCCTGCGGCGGGCAGGTGGCCGGCCTCATGTCCGTGACGGAGGGTATTCCCGATTTCGAGGACAAAGGAGGATATGAAGGAATCTCCAGCACAATCCAGGCGGCGGCTACGTGGTATGGGGCTCTTGACTTTATGAGATTCCACAAAATCCGCATGGAAGTGGATGAAAATTATCCGGAAAGATTTGCCGTGATCTACGGCGGAACTCCCGAGGAAAAGATGGACATGCTGGTCAAGGGAAATCCTCTGTCCTACATCGAAAAGCCGCATTGTCCCGTGCTGGCCATGTGCAGCGATGCGGACGACCGGGTATCCTATACTGCAAACACGCAGTTCTGTGAACGGGCGAAGGAGTATGGAAACATAGCGGAATTCCGCATGGTTTCCGGGCAGGGCCATGGCTATTTCCAGGGAGAGGAGTACGATCAAATCCTTTATGA
>Ga0137308_100571_pt1 | contig 56045 bp, 58 predicted proteins | sample Inofrocosms_June_FD_97181 | JGI IMG/M metagenome (GOLD analysis project Ga0137308, IMG submission 97181) | Mouse cecal microbial communities from Vienna, Austria - N-Acetylneuraminic and N-Acetylglucosamine D2O microcosms_June | ecosystem: Host-associated > Mammals > Digestive system > Large... | reverse complement strand
TCAGTATGAGCAGAAGCCAAAGCGCCCACGTGGCCGCCCTAGAAAGAATTCATCCCAGTCTGTCAGTACTCTATAGTCCGGCAGATTGGGAAAGTATTAATCTATAACTAATAACTTTTCCACTTGTTATTATATATTAAAATCATTCACTTGAAAAGCTACTTTAAACATCCGACTTATTAAAATATGTTGAAATATAAACTTACTGCCCTTTTCCCTTATTCATCACTCTGGTATACTATCCCTCACACACAACGCCCCATACCCCACCTGTGCATTCGGATACACATCAAACCCTGGAAGTGCCCTCGCCCCTCTTCTCAAATACGCCTTCACCTTCTCCCCATAAGAGAAGGGACCCTTCCGGATCCCTTCTCTTATCATTCTTACCTTATATTAGTGCTTACTGCATAACCTTCTCAAAATCAGATGCCGGATGTTTGCACAGCGGACAGATAAAATCTGCCGGAATATCCTCTCCTTCGTATACATACCCGCATACCGTACACCGCCACACCGTCTCACCGGCAGCGACCTTCTCCGGCTTCGGCTTTATATCAGACTGATAATAGGCGTAAGTCGCCGACGGCACATCAGAGAGCACCTCCATATCCTCTACAGCAGCTATAAACATCGTGTGACTCCCCAGATCAACACTCTGCTCTATCACCGCGCTGATATAGCCGTTGGTTCCAGCCGTAACATAGTACAGACCATTGGCTGAACGCTTACACTCCGTATAATCAGCAAACTTATCCACATCCCGCCCCGATTGGAAACCAAAATGCTTAAACGTATCAAAGCTTGCCGCTTCGCTAAGGATGGAAATATTAAACTTTCCGCTCTCTTTCACCAGGTCGTGTGTAAAATTAGACTTATTTACAGTGATGCTGATCCTGTTAGGCTCGCTTGTCACCTGCCCCGCCGTGTTGATAATACATCCGCTGTCCTTCCCTTCTGAAGCAGAAGTAAGAACGAACAAGCCGTAGGTCAGTTTGTACATTGTTTTCTTATCCATGAAATCCTCCTTCATTGATTGCCGCCCTGCTAAGCAAGAGACAATACCGTTTATTAACTAATATTGCCACCTTTGGGATATCCTGTCAAGGAAACTTACGCCCTCGCCGCCATATTCAACTAAACTGTTACTCTCTTATCCCTCCTCACCTCGGCCACCTCTTCTCTTTCTCCAACAACTTCGGAAACTCCCCATGCGGCTCCCGCTGATACCAGTAAGCGACACTCGCCAGATCATCCTGCCGCTCGAACAACCCGTTATGCCCCACTCCAATCTGCTGAACCGTTACCTTCAGATCCTCCTCGAAGAAAATCGGATCCATCACATGCCAGCGGTAGAATCCCCGCATCGGCGGACAGTCGTCATTATGATAAGGATTCCATACCAGATCATCATGCCTGGAATAATACGGATATCCAAGAAACGACGTGCTGTAAGTCTGCTCTGCCGTCTTTCCGGCCTCCTGCACGGCGAAGCTCCATGACCCGCCGAAGTAATCCTCCATCCCGGTTCCGCAGATCGTCGGATATTCCCGGTCACCGTCTATGTAGAACTTCACTTCGCCTTCTCCCCACCAATACCGCTGCAGGGTCGAAAGCGCAATATAAGTTCCGATATACTGCCCCTGCCCTTTGATTCCGTCCGCGATCACATAATCCTTTCCAAGCTCCGTCAATTCCTGCCGTCTCCACTGCGCATGGAAATACGCCGTATTCTCAGGAAGGGCATCATACAGAGTATAATCGATCTGATAGAAAAACGCCGGTATCGCATTAACATGCTGATTCTCCAATGTGAACAGCGCCTTTTTCCTGAAAGGCATCTGGAAATATGCATTCAAACCTCTGGCCGGAACGACCGTGACCAATTCTGAGTTCACCAGACACTCCTTCCCGAATCCGCAGCAGAAAAAGTCTCCCAGAGGAACCTCCGCCGACGGTTTCTCTTCTCCGTCCCAGTACATACGGAGCACCAGATCGCGCAGTACGAAGCAGTCGCCTTCCGAGGTCTTAGCATCCACCGTCATCCAGATATGATGGATCACTCCTGTCCCGTTGATCTCACCTAACACAACCTTTTCTCCCGGTTGGATATCCTTAAGGCACGGGCTTCCCTTCCGGGACACCCCAAGAGGGCCGGCTGCCATGCCGCCCCTCCCCTTCTCCCCCGTTCGATTCTCTGCATTGATCGCTCTGCTTCTTCCTCTGGTCAGATAAGGAAGCGCCCCGGCGCCTCCCGGAAGTACCATTCCATTCAATCCCTGCTCCTTCATAAACACACCCATCCTTTCATTGCGCACCTATCCTTCCATTACACATCTGCCCTCATATCGCTTGCCTATCCTTTCGTTGCGCCCATCGTCATACCTGCCGTCACCCACTTATTCAGCGCAAAATAGATCAAAAGAGGCGGCAGGATCGAGATAGCGATTGCCGCAAACGTGGAACCCCAGTCCACATTTCCAAACGCCCCGACATAATCCTTCAAGCCCATCGCAACAGTTTTTGCCGAGCCTTCGCTGATGAAGGTATTTGCAAAGATAAAGTCATTCCAGATCAAGATACTGTACATAGACGCGATCGTAATCACCGTGTTTCTTGCCAGAGGAAATACGATCTGGATAAATGTCCGAAACGGCGAGCAGCCATCCACGATCGCCGCCTCGATCAATTCGTTCGGCACAAATTCATAAAAGCTTACAAACATCATGACAGACAGCGGCAGCGCGAATCCCACCTGCGGCAGGATCAGAGAAAAGCTGGTGTTCAGGATTCCCATATCACTGTAAAATATAAACAGCGGAATCAATGTGATCTGAACCGGAACCATGATCCCGAATGTGAAGAATGAAAAGATGATCTTTTTCCCTCTCACCCTGAACTTAGACAGCGCATACCCTGCCGTAGCGCTCAACGCCACAATCAGTATCAGCGAGATTCCTGTGACCTTCAGACTGTTCCACATATACAGACCGATCTTGCCGTCCGAGAGCACATTTACGAAATTTTCCAGAGTAGGGTTCTCAGGAAATGCAAACGGCGCGGACGATAACTCAACCGTCGGCTTTATACTTGCGATAAACAGCCAGATCACCGGATAGATCTGGATAATCAGAAATAATATGATCAGGACAGCAAATATAATTTTTATAGCCTTTCCTTTCATCGTCCTTCCCTCCTTCTTTGCCGCCTCTGCATCCGTTCCATTTCCCTGATTTCCCGCTCTTCCTTAGTGGTAAATACCTTCCGGATCAGATAGACCGCCAGAATGCTTTCTACAATAATAAAGACCGCCAGCGCGCTTCCATAGCCATATTGATTACTGGAAAATGCTTTCTTATACATATATGTGGACATCAATTCACTTGCATTTCCGGGTCCGCCGCTTGTGAGCAGGAACGGAATATCGAATCCTCTGAGCGCTCCTGTCAGGCACATAGTAAGCGTCAGCAGGATAATCTCCTTGATCAGAGGCATCTTAATCTTGAATAAGATCTGCAGCTCTGACGCCCCGTCCACCTTCGCCGCTTCATACACTGACGGATCCAGCGATACCAGCGCCGCATAGAAGATCACCATATACATACCGGTGAATCTCCAGCCTTCCGGTATCGAGACTGCCGCCAGCGCAGTACTCACTTCTGCCAGCCACGAAGTTACCATTCCATCAAGACCCGCCGCCTGTAAGAACTGATTCAGCAGCCCCATCGGCTCCGTGGAATAGATGCTTCTGAATAACTGCGTGATCGCAACCGTCGTGATGATACACGGAACATAATACAGGGTTTTCACCAACGTCACATGTCTGGTCATATAGGTCAGCAGGATCGCGAAGAACAGTCCGACGGCAAGCTGCATAGAAACTACGATCACCAGGTAGATCAGATTATTGATAAACGCCGTATAAAAGACCTTATCATGGAACATGGTAATATAGTTCTGAAATCCTACGAATTCTTTATCTCCTATTCCGCCCCATTTCATAAAACTCAGCCGGATAGATTCTTCTATCGGATAGAACACCGCCAATATATAAAACAGCAATCCCGGAAGAAGAAATGCCAAAAACGCCTTTTTACTCTTAATCACTCCCATTATACCCTCCTATTCGCAGGGAATCTACGATCAAATCTACAATTTTAATTTGCATTTTCCGCAATCGAATTATCCACTAATCTGCAGAATTCATCCACGGTAAGATCTCCCGAGGCCAGCAGCAGCAGGTTATCCTGCATAACAGTATTGGTGTTGGAATCCAGATAGGTATCCCATGGCTTTAGGAAATTCTCTCCGGTCTTCTGCATATCGTCCTGAATCTTCAGATATAGATCAGAATATTCCACCTCATCGGAAAGCTCTGTCCTGATCGGTGACATCTGCTGCTTTGCCGCATATAATTTCCCATAATTCTCAATCACATACAGCACGAAGTCTTTCGTCTTCTCATCAAACGTCTCTGCGTTAAATGCCATTCCAATGCCGGAATTCACACAGAATTCATTGGCCTTGGTCTTGCCTCCATCTGTTGCCGGAAGATAGAAATAATCAATCTTTCCCTGCTCATAGGCTTCCTGCATAGCGGCAATTTCCCAGTCGCCGATATAGTACATGGCGGATTTGCCGTCCAGGAACATAGACTGTGCCGTTGCATAATCGGTCGCAGCAAAACCATCGTTAAAATACTGTCCGATCTCTGCCATAAATTCAGCGGCCTCTCTGCCTGTATCACTGTCCATCTTCGCTTTGCCGTCTCTGAGATCGATGATAAAATCATTGCCGGATTCCCTGAACGGAAGCATTGCCAGATACCTCTGAACCGGCCATCTGTCAACTCCGTCCACGGAGATCGGCGTAACCCCGTTGTCTTTTAACGTCTTACACACATTCAACCATTCATCCATCGTAGCCGGCGGGGTCAGCTCATATTTGTCAAAGATCTCCTTGTTATACCAGGTCATTTCCACATGATACTCCAGCGGCAGCGTATACATGGTGCCGTCCGTGAACTCCTGATACTTCAATGCGATCGGATAAAAATCATCATATTTATCATTCTCCTCCAGAAATTTCTTGACATCCACCAACATCCCGGCATCCACAAGCTCCTGACAATATGGATCTGCGTCGATATCTATGATATCCGGCATATTCTTCCCGGCGATCAAGGTCTTTAATTTCTGAAGATATGACGGCCTGTCCGCAGTCGTCTCGAATTCAATCTTCCATTTCCCGCCCTTTTCCTCACTGTACTGATCGGCAATCTCATGCATGACCTGATCGATCTCTCCGTCAACCGGCCTGGACGTCATCCATGTAACCGTCGTTACACCGTCTTCTTCCGACTTGCTTTCCTTGTCTTTGGCCCCGCATCCTGCTGCCAGTCCCGCCGTTAAACCAACCGCCAACAATACGCTTACTAATCTCTTCTTCATATGTCTTCCTCCTGTTATTTTAATGTTCTGACAACATAGTTACTTAACTTTACTTCTCCCTGCACGGCATAAACTCCCGCATAGCCGCCTTTATGATCATACATTCTGGTTGACAGTACCACTTCATCATTGATATATACCACACAGATATCATCTTCTCTTATGATAAATACATGATAATCATCTGCCGCCGGCAGCCTCCTTGCAGTCTCGATCTGATAGGGAACGTCTCCCTTGATCTGCCACTGGTATCTACCCTGTTCTGACCGCGGCCACATATCCCAGGCCGCCTCTCCTCTTCGCCGGTTCATACGAAGGAAATATCCCCTCTCCAAACCATTATCCACATGTAAAGCAATTCCGAATTCATGGGCCTGCGTTACATGAATGTCCATTTCTATAGAGAAGCTGTCCTTCGGGATCTCGTAAAGCCCCGCTCCCAGCGTATCCGCCGCGATACGGATGCCTCCTGCACACTCCTGCAGCTTTGCTCCGGCGGCAAGCGCTTTCTTCTCTTCCTGCGGTTCGCTGTAGAAGTCCCTGACGCCGGGTATCACCTTGACCCGCAAGGTTCCGTCGTCAGGATTCTGGATCAGCTCGTGGAATACCATCGTTCCGCCCCACTCCCAGGGACCAAAGTCGCAGTTTCCGTACTTGCTGGCGATCCATCCGAAGGCAAATCTGCGTTTTCCGTCCGACGCCGTCTTGATCGCATAATCTGATCTGGTGTCAAACACATCATCCTCCGGGATCATCCACGGCCCCCTTGGACTCTTGCCGATCCGATAATGCGTCGTAAACTGATCCGAGAACGTTGAGAATACCAGATACCAGTAATCCCCCATCTGAAACAATTCCGGGCACTCCATCGTAATGTACATTTCCGGTGCGTAAAATGGTTCTTCGTACGACCAGTGTATCAGATCCTCAGACCTGCAAAGTGCAATGCACCCGCCCCGCAGCGCCCCTCCTCCTTTTATCCGGGAAGCCAGAAGCATATCGTAGCATTGTTCTTCTTCATTCCAGTATACATAAGGGTCGCGCCAGTCGAACTCCTCATACCGGACGCCGTCAGAGACAAACAGGAATTCTTCTATCGTACGGAGATGTTCCAGATCACTTCCCACCGCCTGCATTACGGATTGGATACTCTTTCCATTGATATTGAACTTTTCATTATATGCTGTGTAAAATGCATGGTAGAGCCCGTCCTTGTCCTTGATCACCGAACCCGTATATGCTTTTTTATTCGGTCTGTCATCCCCTCCTCTCCTGATCGCCTCTCCCTTATACTCAAGATGAACAAAATCCACAGTAGTCACCAGATGCCAGGTCGTCTCTTCTGCATACTCCCTGTCTTTTATTCTTGGATCATGCAGATAGAATCCATAATATGTACCGTTATCATAATATGGGATCAGATCACCCACCCATGCATTTTCCGGTTTATAAAATAACTTGTGCATGTTTTCCCCTTTCACTTTTTGCATCATTTGCATGTTTTTATTTGTCTTTTATGTCTAAAATGTTATCATATGCACACTTTATTTTCAACATTTATAGTGCATTTTTATTCTTTTCCCCTTTTTCCACATAATAAAAGCTACTGATTTATGCACTTTATATACATTTGCAAACTGATTTTGTGCATTTCGTGCATTTTTTAAATCGCATCATTTTATACTTTCATTTTATGCCAGGTAATGTTACAATAGCTGTGGAGGTGAGGATATGAAATGCACCATTAAGCAGATCGCAGAGGAACTGAACCTTTCCAGGAATACCGTCGCAAAGGCTCTGAAGAACAGCAATCAGGTGTCCGCCAAGACAAAGCAATTAGTTCTTAAGAAAGCGAATGAGATGAACTATAAGAATATAGACGAGACATTACTGATGCCCGCCCCGGCAGAATCCACGGCCCCGGCACCTGCGAACAATGGTTTCATCCTGTTCTTAACCAGAACCTACGCCCCGGATTCCGAATTCTGGACTGCTGTTCTGACCGGGATTGAATCTATCTTATCAAGCGCCAATTATCATCTGGTGATCGGCATTATGTCCGAGAGCGACCTGAAGAAGTTAGAATTTCCTTCTTCCATCAACGATCCCTCCATCAAAGGGATTATCATCGTGGAGATCTGCGACGCCGCAGTGTGCAGCGCATTATTACAATACAATCTGCCGATCATCACTGTTGATCTGCCCAAAAAGCATACCAAGGCTCTTGACCGGATCGATGTGATTACCATGGAGAATAAGAAGAATGTGCAGCGTATTGTAAAGCAATTAATTGATAAGGGAGCGGAACGATTCGGTTTTATCGGGGACATCTATTCGGCAAACGTCGGCCGGGGATTTCAGGAGCGGTACGAGGCGCTCTGCGAATGCCTGACAGAGAACCGATTAGAACTCGACACCCGCTACTGCCTGTTAAACGAGACGCCGGACGACTTCCGGAATTTTCAATTAGTTGTCAAAAAGCTTCAGGATATGCCGTCTCTGCCGGATGTATTCATATGCGGCAATGACTGGACGGCAATCCAGCTGATGTACGCCCTGCAGTTCTTAGGCTATCAGATTCCCAAGGATGTAAGCGTTGTGGGATTCGATGATATTCCGGCATCCGAACGGATCACACCTTCGCTCACGACCATACATACACCGCAGAAATATCTCGGAATCGCAGCCGCGCGCCAGATGTTGGAGAGAATCCAGTACCCCGATTCTCCGCACGTATATTCCGAGTATGAGACACAGCTGATCATACGAGATTCAACGATCTAAGAAAGGCACATAAAAGTGTTCTTTAGGCGATTTAAACGGCTTTGTTGAACACTTGGAAAAACAAGAAATTAAGGGGCGCATTTACGCGTCAAATGTAATGGATGCCGGAGAAGTTACGGAAATCTCCCTCATGAATGCAGCATATGAAATGGGACGCGCCGTTTAAGCGAAATTGCCTAATAACCGGCTGCTCTTTCCCATATAAAAGAGAAACCCATGGTTTTTCAGACTTTTTCAAGCCTTACAAATCCCATGGGTTCCTCTTTCAATATTACCAAAAGTTTTCCGACCGCCTTATCTGCCAATTCTGTGCAGCCTTACACTCCCTCCAACACTTCCTCCGCGATATTCCGCGCATGGTCAGAGATACGCTCCAGACACACCAGCGCATCCAGGAATACGATCCCAGCATCCGTAGTACACTGGTTTGCGGCCAGACGCTTGATATGCTTGCTCCGAAGGGAGATCTCAAGATCATCCGCCTGCGTCTCCTTCTCAATCACCTTCAGAGCCTTCTCCCTGCTCTGCTCTGTGAATGCCTCGCATGCGAACTTATAGCTGTCCGCACACACATCGAACATTTCCCGCAGATGTGCAGCTCCCGTCTCCGAGAAGGACACCTTCTTCTCATACATGGTCTCCGCGAACTCGGATATATTCTCGCAATAATCGCTGACACGCTCGATATCCGACACCATCTGCAGAAGATGCGCCACATCCTGATGCTCCTTCTCGCTGATTCGAAGCGAACCTAGCTTCACCGCATACTCGGTAATTCCGGCACTCAATTTGTCAACCGTATCCTCTTCCTCTTTCAAGAACTGGATATCCTCTTTCTTAAGAGTAAACAATACTCTCTTGGCCACCTCCAGAGATTCTTCTACGATCTCCGCCATACGGGCAACCTCTCTGACCGTTGACTGCAGTGCGATACCCGGCGTCTCTAAGATACGGTCATCCAAAAGCACAACACTTCTATCCTGCGCATCCTCGTCCACCCTGCCGATCTTCTTGGCAAGCTTGATGATCCACCCCGACAGCGGGAAGAGAACCACCGTTGTACCAATATTGAAGACCGTATGCACCATACTGATCTCTGTCTGGGAAATATAACCAAACCCAATCTCAGGATTCACAAGCTCATAGTATATGATCGCCATAATACTGAAAATCGCGGTTCCGATGATATTGAACAGCAGATGCATCAAAGCAGCCGTCTTGGCGTTCTTCTTCGCCCCAAGACTTGACAGGATCGCCGTCACACAGGTACCGATATTCTGACCCATGATGATATAGACTGCGGCGCTGAACGGAACCAGACCTGCCGCCGCAAGGCTCTGCAGAATTCCGACAGACGCGGACGAACTCTGGATCACCGCCGTCACAACCGTACCGGCAAGGATTCCAAGCAGCGGATTATCCCCAAGCGTCACGAATATATTACAGAAGCTCTCTGACTCCTGCAGCGGCGCTACTGCCGATGACATAGTCGTAATACCGATAAAAAGCAATCCAAATCCTACAACGATGCTCGCGATCTCCTTGGAAGAGCGGCGCTTTCCGGTAAGCATAATGATGACTCCCAGCATCACGGCGACCGGCGCCATCTTAGACGGACTTAAGAACTTCGCCCACTCCACAGCGGACACCAACCATCCTGTCACCGTCGTACCGATATTCGCTCCCATGATCACACCCATGGCCTGCGACAGGTTCATGATTCCCGCATTGACAAAACCAACCACCATGACCGTCGTAGCGGACGAACTCTGGATCACCGCCGTGATCGCCGCCCCCAGCATTACCCCCATCAGCTTATTCTTAGTCAGAACCTCTAACAGGGACTTCATCTTGTTCCCGGCCGCATTCTCCAACCCCTGAGCCATAATCTGCATACCATAGATGAACATTCCCAGTCCACCCGCAAATGGTATGATAATATCCAAGTAATTCATTACTTCCTCCTAATGTACATACTGAATCTTTTTAAACCCTACTTTTCTACAATACCATTTGCATACATAGAAAGCAACAAATATTTTTACCGGCGTGATTGGGAATCCATTTCTACTTCTTCATCTTCGGATCGAACATCAGTGAAGCCAGATAACTGAACACCAGCGCTGCGGAGATTCCCACCGCGCTCGCCTTGAATCCCCCCATGAAGATCCCGATAAATCCTTCCTTATCCACAGCCTCCTTCACACCCTTCCACAGCAGATTCCCGAATCCTGTAAGCGGCACGCTTGCACCCGCCCCGGCAAAATCCTGAAACGGCTGATAGATGTGCAGCGCCCCAAGCACCGCGCCGCTGCATACCAGAAGAACCATCACACGCCCCGGCATCAGTTTCGTCCGATCAAGCAAGATCTGCACCAGCGCACAGATTACCCCTCCGATCCAAAATGCATTTATATAATCCATAGGCTATCTCCCTCTCCTTCACATTCTCGCACATAACTGTTACTGCCAGACATCAGCAATGCTCCAGCACGATACCGTGCGCGATACCAGGCACGCTCGCGCCCTCATTATAACTCACGGTCGACATCAGCGCCCCGGTCGGCACGAAAAGCACCCTCTTCCACTCCCCGCGTTCGACCTTCGGCAGAATATACGCAGACAGCGTCGTGGCCGCACAGCCGCAGCCGCTTCCGCCCGCGTGGGTGTCCTGCGTCATCTGGTCGAATATGGTCATCCCGCAGTCCATATGGTTCTTCTTGATATCATATCCCTTGCCGCGCATCAGATCAAACAGGATACTCTGTCCGACATACCCCAGATCCCCGGTAATGATCCGGTTATAGTCCTCCGCCTTCCTTCCAAAATCCTCCAGATTACGGATAATCGTATCACAGGCTGCAGGAGCCATACAAGCGCCCATATTCTGGGAATCCTTAAGCCCATAATCAACAATCTTACCAACCGTCACACCTGTGATCCTCACGTGGCTCCGTTTCGTCCCCACTAGGAACGCCCCGCTTCCGGTGACCGTCCACTGTGCGGACAACGGACGCTGGTTCGCATACCCCAGCGGGAAACGGAACTCCTTCTCCGCGCTTCCGAAATGACTCGACGTGACAGCAAGCATACACTCCCCATATCCTGCCGCCACACTCATAGATGCCAGCGCAAGAGCCTCCCCAGATGTAGAACAGGCTCCAAACAGCCCGAACAGCGGAATATTCAGCTCCGATACTCCCATAGAAGTAGCGACTCCCTGCCGCAGAAGATCCCCGCCGAACAGATACCTCACATCCTTCGCCTCCATATGCGCCTTCCCCATTGCAAGAAGGCATGCTTCCTTCTGCATGGTACTCTCTGCCTCTTCCCATGTATTTTCCCCGAACAGGTCTTCTTTCTCTACCATATCAAACATCTTCCCCAGAGGACCCTCGCCCTCCTTCTTTCCCGCAACAGACGCACTGCTGACCAGGTAGGGAGACTCTTTAAAAGCAATACTCTGTAATCCCTTCGTCATCGTTTCCTTCCCTCTCTGTTATATATAATACCCTTACAAGACCGCCTGCTTACGCAACGATACCGCTGACCTTAAGAAGCCAGTACCCGAATCCCAGCACCCAGCTTGTAAATATACCATACAGGATCACCGGCCCCGCGATCGTGAAGATCTTGCAGCCGATTCCCATGACCTGCCCTTCCTTCTTATACTCGATCGCCGGCGCCGCAACCGAATTGGCAAACCCGGTGATCGGAACCAGTGTCCCGGCGCCTCCCCATTTGGCGATCCGCGGATAGATATTGAATCCTGTAAGGAGGACGCTGATGACCACCAGGATCATCGAAGTCCATCCCCCGCTCACATCCTTATCAAACCCAAGCTTCTCACAAAAGTTCAGCACGGCTTGCCCGACCGTACAGATTACGCCTCCCGCGATAAACGCCTTTCCCATATTCGCCGGAAGATTATGCACCGGTGTCTTCTTCTTCACATAATTCTCATACGCCTGCTGCTGCCGTTCCTTATCCATCTCCAGTTCCCTCCTTCTCAAAATCGATTAAAGAAAAATATAAACGCGCCGATCCCTTTCCCCAGTGCAACCCCTAGAATCAAGTATTGAATCCCCCGAAGCAGCTTGACCCTGCGGATGAAGATAGGAAACACATTCAGGATCTCTGCCAGCGCCATCGACCAGCACCCTACAAATATCCCGCCGAATAACCCAAATACCGGTACCAACCAGGCGCCGCAGGGAATCTGTATTCCATAGATAAAGAAAATATTACCCAGGATACCGCCGAGCGCCACACTGTCTTCATACAGAAGGATATGCTCGCCGGTATGCGTCCGGTCCGCAAAATCCGATATCACCCCAAGTCCGCTGATAAACGAGAAGAGACCTCCCGCCACGACCATACCTGAGCTAAGTCCGATGACTGCCAGTAGAATTTGCACCCACATCCAGTTCTTTCTCCTTTCTGGAATATGTCTCGACCAGGGTGGACTGGATGTCGTTCTCATACAGACGCATTTCGACCTCCATCGGCGTTGGATCCACTGAGAACTTCTTCTTTCCGAAATGATTGAAGAATGTGAGAATTCCTATGACCAATCCGATACAATAAGTCAGCTCCAGGATGGTGAACCCATTCGATTTATTTCCCGTAAGCAATTCATAGATCTGGGAAAACATTTTAGTAGTATCAACATCGTTATTAAATGCCATAATAGAGAATGCGGCTCCGATAAAACTGATCACCGCCACCGCCGCGGTCTTTATATAATGTACTGCTCCCCCGGCCGTCTGCTGTTCCTCATAAGTCACGATAAAGTCCGTCTCTCCCATATTCTGCACGTCGATATTAGGATATTGTTCATGAATACACTGGATCACCCTTAGTATCGATACTGCCGTGCGGTTCTGATGCTTCTTATCCGTATGATGGAACTTAAGCAGCTTCAATGCATTCAGTTTCGGAACCATATTGGGGTTGGAGCATTCTATCTTAAGAACATCCCCAAGCGTGACCTCTGGTTTCGTAACCTCCACATTCCTGTCTGCTTTAATATATACAGTCTCACTTCCTGCCATATTTGTCCTCTTCTTTCCTTAATCTTATGCCTGTTCACCGCCCCGAAGCGTTATATAGCGCCGCACCAGCGTACCTTCATCCATTGTACTGCGCGTCCTCACATCGTTAAAATAATAGGCAAACCCAACGATTACCGCCGCCATTACAACGCAGATCAGGCATACCCTGAGTTTTTTTCTTGCATCATCCATACTTTCCACCTTCTTTATTCCTTTTGCGGATTAGTATGGATGGTTATCAAGAAAAATATACATGGTATGCCTGTTATATTCGTTTGCGAAGATTTTTTAGAATTTTTTTCTCCATCCTCGACACCTGGACCTGGGAAATCCCCAGAGCCGCGCCCACCTGTGTCTGTGTCTGGTTGGCGAAATATCTAAGATAGATCAGCCGCCGTTCCTCTTTATTAAGATAAGCCAGAAGCTGCTTAAGAAGCATATGGTTAAGGATCTGTTCTTCCTCTCCCTCCGTCTTCTGAAGCTTATCCATCAGACGTATTTCCTGCCCTTCCTTCTGATAAATGGGCTTGTGCAGCGATTCGATATCGCCGCTGGCGTCTAAAGCCTGCGACAATTCTTCCCTCTCCACGCCCAGCTCCTCGGCAATCTCCGAGACTGTCGGATCCCTGCCCCATTTCTCCTGGAGCCTTTCCTGGCAGAGATATGCCTTATAAGCCAGTTCCTTAAGCGTACGGCTGACCTTGATCATTCCGTCGTCCCTTAAGAATCTCTTGATCTCCCCCGATATCATCGGAACCGCATAAGTCGAGAATTTCACGTCATAAGACATATCGAATTTGTCTATCGCCTTCAGAAGCCCGATATTGCCTACTTGGAACAGATCCTCCGCTTCCGCGCCCCGGTTATAGAATCTCTTAACGATACACCAGACCAGCCCCGTGTTCTCTTCCACCAACCGTGCCCTTGCTTCTTCATCCCCCTCGTGAGATCTCTGAATCAAAGCGATTGTGTGGTCCATAGTCTCCTTCCTTTTCCAATGGTTTTTTCCATCCGCACTGTCGTTCCCTTTCCCGGAGCCGAGAGCACCTCCAACCTGTCCATGAACGCCTCCATAAACGAGAATCCCATTCCCGACCGGTCAAGCTCCGGCTTCGTAGTAAAAAGCGGCTCCATTGCCTGCTTCACATCCTCGATTCCTCTGCCCGTATCCTCCACCTCCAGATACAAGGTCTTACCCTCCGTGCGGCACCGGATACAGATACTATGTACTTCATTCTCATATCCGTGAATGATCGCGTTCGTCACCGCTTCCGATACCGCTGTTTTTACATCCGAGACCTCTTCTACCGTAGGATTCAGGGATGTCATAAAGGCCGCCACCGTCACTCTTGCAAATGACTCATTGGATGAACGGCTGTCAAAGATTAACTGCATCTCATTGGTATGCTCCATCTACTCTTCCTCCTCATATATCTGCATGATTTTGGTCACTCCCGACATGGTCAATATCTTCCTCATTCTCTCATTCGCATGCACTGCACACATCTCTCCTCCCAGCAAATAGATACGCTTATAACGCCCCATGATCACTCCGATCCCCGAACTGTCCATGAAATTCGTCTCCTTAAAATCGAAGATCACATACCGGATATGATTATGCTCGATCAGGTGATCCGACTCCTTTCTGATCTCTTCCGCATTGTGATGATCCAGCTCATTGGGCAGGAATACCGTCAGGCAGTTCTCCTGTACCTGATATTTCATATACATCCTCCTTCTTGCGCCTGTTTTTACGGCAGGAGCGAATCCATTCCCCTGCCCGCCGTTTTCCCGGCCTCTTCCTACACATAACAAAAAGGATATGCCTCTCACGCATATCCTCTTCTTTCGTAATTTATAACCTTTTGCCCTGCTTCCAAACAGCCGGATTTTATTCCGTATCGTCTCCTTCGCTGCCGGCAGCGTCCCCTTCGTCTTCCTCTGGCGCGGTATCGCTGTTCCTTGCCTTCAGCGCATCCTTGGCCTCTTCTGCCGCCTCCGTATCCGGATAACTCTCCACAAGCTTCTGGTATTTGAGGTTGGCCTGCTCATTATTGCCGCTCTTCTCATAGGACTGCGCAAGAAGCAGCAGTGCGGCCCCATCGCTGTAACCTTCGTTCATCTGCATTACCTGCTCCAGGTTCGAGATCGCGGTCTCATAATTGGCGACCTGATAGTTCTCCCGCGAGGTGCTGTATAAGGAAGAACACATCCTTGGATACAATTCTGCAGTGATCTCATCATAATCTTCCCGCCCAATCGTTCCAAGCGAATTCGGATTCACCTTCAGAAGCTCCTCCACCATGGCAGCATCGCTCATATCTTCCGCCCGATAATGGGACGCGACCGATATCACGATCTCATAGCTTTCCTGCGTTGATGCCGCCGTTGCCTGCACGTTCTCTGTCTCTTCACTGGTCGACCGGTATTCCTCCAGTTCCTTCTTGAGCGCGCTGATCTGAGCCGTCTGCGTGGCGATCTGGTCACTGAATTTCACCGTCTGTTCATTCACCTCATCCTGACGCGACGCATTGATGGCAGGCATGATCAGAAACCACATCACCGCAACCCCCACCACCGTTCCAAGCACGATATTAAGAACGGTATGAAGCCCTGCATTGTCCTTAATACTGTTGGATACCGGCTGGATGATCGTCTCATTGCCAAGATTATAGGTAATCGTATGCTTGTCCTTCTTCTCCTTCTCCTTGATCTTGACATTCCTGGATCTGCGGATCTGATTCAGCTCATGCATGCAGCGCAGGGTAAACTCATCCGTAGTATCCAGCTTGTACGCTGTACGGATCGACTGCCTCGCATACGCATACTGCTCCGTATGCATATAGATCAGGGCCAGGAGCTGATGGGCCTTCACAAATGTCGGATGCACAGTTACAGCCTTCTTAAGCTGGATGATCGCCAGATCTTCCCCGTTCTGCCAACAGTATTCCAGCGACTGATTGTATTTCTTCACGGCCTGATTGATCGCTTCCAGCTCTCCTGTCGTCTCACGGACCTTCTGGATATAATAATTGGCAATGTTGTCATGCGACTGGAAATTCTTGCTGAGGATCCACTCCACCAACGCCTCGACCACATCTCCGCGTCCGTAGTATACAAGCCCCAGCAGGTTCCTTGCCGCAATATTCGCTCTATTATATTGTAAACTCTTCTTCAAAGACGTGATTGCGCCGGACAGATCCCGAATCTTCGCTTTCTTCAATCCGTCGTTATACCAGTGCATGGACTGGTAGGAAAGCTTCTGTGTATACTCCATATACGATCCTCTACTCTTCTACTTCGTCTGTTCCATCATCTCCCGGAGGATATCTGTCATATCCGTCAGATCCTCCTGATAGACTGCATTCTCTATATCCTCAACCTCCAGGCTTGGCTGGAATTTCTTGAGTTCCTCTTCATAATCAAGCATGCTGGCCGCTCCTTCCCATAACAGACCCGTCTAAATTGTTACCTATCATCTTCTTAATCATCCCCGCAAGATACAGGGAACCCAGACAGTAGATATCCCCGTCTTCCCCGCGCTCTTCCTCTGCGGCGCGGAGGGCTTCCATAAGGCTGTCCCTCCTTAAAACCTTCCCTGCGGTATGCTGCCTGAACACCCGCTCAAGCTCTGCCGCCGGAACTCTCCTTGCATCATCTACTTCCGTGACCACATACGCTTTTACATTCAGATTCCTGCACAGATATTCGATCATCTGTCCGTACTTCTTGTCACTGACTGCCGAGAAGAGTATCACCGGACCTTCTCCCCTGTCGGCTCTAAGCGCCTTCATACTTTCCACAAATGCCTCGATCGCTCCGGGATTATGCGCGCCGTCTATGTACAGATGCGGAGCCGCCTCTTCCATCCGCCCTTCCCAACGGACAGACGCCAGTGCTTCCTGCCACCGTTCACCGTGAATCTCTTCTTCTCTCAGGAGATACTCTGCCGCCTCCAGCGCGATCTCAGCGTTCATTGCCTGATAGCATCCGCAGATCGGAACCCTTACGTTCATAACATCTTTATCATACGCATTCGTCCGTGAAAAAGCAATATATTTCCGGTTAACTTCTTGGATTTCGAACGCATTTTTCGATATTTCTCTACAGGGCGTCCCCCTTTCAAGCGCTATGCTCCGGATAACCTCAGACGCTTCCCGGCTGCTCCCGTCATAGAATACAGGCGCCTTGGGCTTAATGATCCCCGCCTTCTCACCGGCAATCTGCCGGATCGTACCGCCCAGGATCTCCGTATGATCCAGGCTTATAGATGTGATCACCGACAGACACGGATGCTCCACCGAATTCGTCGCGTCCAGCCGCCCTCCAAGCCCCGTCTCCAGGATGATATATTCCACATCCATCCCGGCAAACGCTTCCATCCCCATGCCGAACAGGAATTCAAAATAAGACGGATGTTCGACCCCGTCCTCTTCCATCTGCCTGACGGCAGCCATCACCTCCGCAAATACCGCAAGAAAAGTCTCATCGTCAATGGGGACGTTGTTCCTCCTGATCCGTTCATTGACGGTTACCAGATGCGGGGACGTGAAGAAGCCCACGCTCTTGCCTTCCGCCATCAGGATCGCCTGCAGATACGCGCACACAGATCCCTTCCCGTTAGTTCCCGCCACATGGATGATCTTGCGGTCAAACGCCGGATTCCCAAGTCTCCTTAAGAATTCCTTCGTATGCTCAAGCGTATGCTTCTTCGTGAACCTGGGTATCTCCTCAATATAGGCCGCAGCCTCCTCATACGACAGGAAGCCCGGATGATCCGGGCATTCTGAAATATCCTGGCTGTGTGTATATGAATCCGCCATCCTTCTATCCTTCCTCGTCCAACTGCTCTGTCCAGGACCTGGTCTTATCTGTCGCCGTTCCTTCCTGAACGACCAGTTCCTTATCCTGATAGAGATATTCGTCAGACTTACGAAATGTTGTATTACTTGATCCCATCTGGCTTACCACGATCACATCATCCTCATTAAGCTCCGTCTCCGGCAGATCGATCCTGGTATTATTAAGAAATGTGCTCTTCTGCTTCTCACCATTGACAAATACCTTGCTTGACTTGGTGAAATTCTCTCCGTACAGGCTATAGCCCTCTCCGAGATGCGGAATGACGTTCTGAAGCATCACATCCCTTACTCCCATCACCATATGCCCTCCCGTGATCGGAGGCTTCCCGTCATATACATACTGGTCGCCGTACAGAATATCGTACTGCAAAAGCTCCAGGTCCGCCAGATAATTCTTGGTCTTCCTTCTCTCCTGATGGTAATTGAACACCGTACCCGAATGAATGTCCAGACGGTCCAGCACATCCGACATGATCTGATAAGACGGGATGTTGCGGTCTTCCTTCTTAAGTCCGATATTGTCCCATATCACATAATTCGTGTTATACAGATAGCGGCTCTTCAAGTCTTCCGCCTTTAATCCCATGGTCGGAAGATGGTCTCCGTAGAACACGACCACCGAAGGCTCTCCCCGATTCTCCAGGGCCTTCACCAGGTTCCCTGCAAACTGATCCATCTCATAGACCTGATTCACATAATATTCCCACTTATTCTTAGCCGCCTCATCCTCGATCCCCTCCACCAGAATCTTCGGATTCTCGATCACCCTCTCTTCTGGATAGTCGCCGTGCCCCTGAACGCTGATGCCGAATACAAAATCCTGCTGCTTAGTGGAATCCATTGCGTCCATGATATGCTGAATCAGAATATCATCCTTGGCCCATCCATTTTCCGTCATCTGAAGAATATTCATGAACTCCTTACTGGTATAGCTGTCAAATCCGATATTGTTGAACACCCTTGCCCGGCTGTAGAAATTCCCGCCGTTATTATGGAGCGCATGCGCCCCGTATCCAAGCTTCGAAAGTGCAGTCGCCGCGCTCTCACTGACCTGGTTCTTGAGCACCGTCTTATACGGATACTCCCCTGGCCCGAAATAACGCAGATTCATACCGGTCAGCACCTCGAACTCCGTATTGGCCGTTCCCGCACCGATAGAAGGCACCTTGAAATATCCGGATGAATACTGGTCATACATGGCATGGAGATTCGGACATGCATCCTCTGAGGTCGTGAAGAATTCCGCCTCCTCCACATCAAAATACGACTCAAGCTGTATAAATATAATATTCGGCAGCTCATCCTCGCCGCGCCCCGTCTCATTCCTGGTGATCTTCCGGTCATTACTGATCTCAACGATCGTCTTCTCATTATAATCATTTGGTTCCGTGATCCCGGTGTTAAACACACTGGCCATAAAACAGTACGGAAGCCCATAATCCTCATATGCAAACGCGATATTTCCGAAATACGTGGACACGATCCGCTTCTCCACAGCCAGGTCTGACATTACCCCGTAGATTGCAAACCAGACAGCCACTCCCGCAAGAGCCCACAGGCGGCGTACCTTACCGTCATACTGACCGCCGCGCCTCCACATGGAAATAACCCAGATCACAACAGCCCCTATCCCAACGGCAAGCCCAACCAGCTCAATTCCGTTGAAATAATTATTGATCAGCGTCAGTCCGTCCTTTGCAACCTTAAAATCCTGGGCGTTAAAAGGCGTAACCCTCTTCATCAGCATATAACCGTTCGCCACGCCAAGCGTCAGCCAGAGGACGCTGATGATGATCCGGACAAACATTCTGCGCCTGACCAGATATACGACAGAAAACGTGACAAAGATCATAAAAGCATTATACAGGAACACCAATGGTGTCCCTGTCATATAATTCCATGCCTCGACTGCAGAATGCCTCGAGATCGCTTCTATTACAAAGTTGATCATACACGCCAGGACTGCATGAAACAGCAGCGAGATCCGGTTCATAAACCGATATACCGGTTTCATCTTCCTGGCAAACGCACTGTTCTTTCTCTCTTCAAGAATCCTCGCCCGTCTCTCACGTTTTGCCGTCCAGTACGCTTTCACATCTTCCTTTTTCAAGTTTTTTAATTTGTGAACTGCCCCTTTTACATCAGGTTTCCTGATCTGAATCTTCTTCATAATATCCCCTTATGCTTTGTAGCCAATCTGCTTTGCAATTCCCGATTTATTTCTTCGCTTTCAGCCCATCTAACCTCTCGCTTACCTGTTCCTTCATCTGTCTGTATTTCTCAAGCTTCTCGCGTTCTTCCTGTACCTTTGCTTCCGGCGCCTTGCTGACGAACCTCTCATTCTTAAGCATCCCTTCCGCACGCGCGATCTCCTTGGATAACCTCGTCTCTTCCCTAGTCAGACGCTCGATCTCCTGACCGAAGTCAATCAGCTCCTCAAGCGGAACGTATACGGTTGCATCCGGTACTACAATAGACACGGCGTCCTCTGCGATCCCCGCCTTATCATCCTGGATGATGAATTCACTGGCCGCCGCCATCATCACCGCCGAGTTGCTTAAGAATGAAAGCCCAGTACGCAACTGCTGGTCCTCACAAACCACATATACGGTTGCCTTGCGGGAATTCGGGACATTCATCTCCGCACGTACATTACGCACGCCGCGGATGATCTCCTTGAAATGGTCCACGATGTTCTCCGCCATTGGGAAATAATGCTTTTCCTCATATACCGGCCACCTGGACATCATCAGAGACTCTTCCTCCGGCACCAGCTTACTGTAGATCTCCTCCGTAACAAACGGCATATAAGGATGCAGAAGCTTCAGCGAATCCTTAAGGACCTCTCTTAATGTCCACAGCGCATCGTTGGCGCTCTCGGCATCCTCATCCGCATGATAGATCCGGTACTTGGCAAGCTCGATATACCAGTCGCAGAACTCATCCCACAGGAAATCATAGATCTTGGAAAGCGCGATGCCAAGCTCGAACTTATCCATGTTCTCGGTTACTTCTTTCACAAGACTATTACACTTGGATATAATCCATCTGTCTCCCGGACGGAGCTTGAAGTCCTCCGGCTTCTTAAGCTCCTTATCCCCAAGATTCATCATGATAAATCTCGACGCATTCCACACCTTGTTGGCAAAATTCCGGCTCGCCTCCACTCTCTCGTTATAGAAACGCATATCATTACCAGGTGCATTGCCTGTCATCAGTGTCATACGCAGGGCGTCCGCACCGTACTGGTCGATGATCTCCAGCGGATCGATTCCATTTCCAAGCGACTTACTCATCTTACGTCCCAGGGAATCCCGCACAAGGCCGTGGATGAATACCGTGTGGAACGGTGATTTTCCAGTGTGCTCGTATCCGGAGAACACCATACGGATCACCCAGAAGAAGATGATATCATACCCTGTCACCAATACGTCCGTCGGATAGAAGTAATCCAGATCCTCCGTATGCTCCGGCCACCCAAGCGTTGAGAACGGCCACAGCGCAGAAGAAAACCAGGTATCCAATGTATCTTCATCCTGTGTAAAATGCGTACATCCACATTTCGGACATCTGTCCGGTACGCTCTTGGCTACCACAACCTCGCCGCACTCGTCACAATAATACGCCGGGATCCGATGCCCCCACCAGATCTGCCTGGAAATACACCAGTCACGGATATTCTCAAGCCAGTGCAGATAGATCTTGTCGAATCTCTCGGGCACAAACCTTAATTCCCCGTTCTTGACAGCCTCGATCGCCGGCTTCGCCAGCTCTTCCATCCGCACAAACCACTGCTGCTTTATAAGCGGCTCTACCGTTGTGTGACACCTGTCATGGGTTCCTACATTATGAGAGTGCGGAACCACCTTCACAAGATAACCCTGCTCCTCCAGATCCTTGACAATGGCTTTCCTTGCCTCATAACGCTCCATCCCGGCGTACCTGCCGCCCTCTTTGTTGATGGTCGCATCGTCGTTCATAATATTGATCTCCGGCAGATCATGACGCTTCCCTACTTCGAAATCATTCGGGTCATGGGCCGGCGTGATCTTAACCGCACCGGTTCCGAATTCCTTGTCTACATAATAATCTGCCACGATCGGAATCTCTCTGTTCACAAGCGGCAGAAGCGCTTTCTTTCCTACGATATCCTTGTATCTGTCGTCGTCCGGATGTACGGCAATGGCGGTATCTCCAAGCATCGTCTCCGGACGGGTTGTCGCAATCTCAAGGAACTGATCTGTTCCCACGATCGGATACTTGATATGCCAGAAGAATCCGTCCTGCTCCTCATGCTCAACCTCCGCATCAGACAGAGAAGTCTTACATACCGGACACCAGTTGATGATCCTGGAACCCTTATAGATATATCCCTTCTCATAGAGCCTGATAAATACTTCCTCTACCGCCTTCGAGCATCCTTCATCCATAGTGAACCGTTCTCTGTCCCAGTCACAGGATACTCCCAGCTTCTCAAGCTGCTTCTCGATGGTCCCCGCATACTCTTCCTTCCACTGCCAGGTCCTCTCTAAGAACTTCTCACGTCCCAGCTCCTTCTTGTCGATTCCTTCATCCTTCAACTGGTTCGTTACCTTCACCTCTGTGGAGATGGCCGCGTGGTCGGTTCCGGGAACCCAAAGTGTATTATACCCCTGCATCCTCTTATAACGGATCAGGATATCCTGCATGGTATTATCCAGTGCATGCCCCATATGAAGCTTACCCGTGATATTCGGCGGCGGCATCACCGTGGTAAACGGCTTCCTGCTGCGGTCTACTTCCGCATGGAAATACTTATTCTCACACCATTTCTCATATAACTTCGGTTCAATCTCTTTCGGGTTATAGGTTGTTGCCAGATTCTCACTCATCTCGTCCTCCTTGTCTGTACTGTTATGTACTATGTACTCTTTTCTATACACTCAAGGGCGTTAAAAAATCGCCCTTTACACCGTAAAGGGCGATCAGACATCTAATCGCGGTACCACCTTTATCTATTATATAGAAGGAACTTCCTTCTATATCTCTCCTCTTATTCTGTAACGGGAACGACTCCGGGACAACCTACTCCTATCGTTTCAATCATCCGGCTCCAAAGCTACCTTCCGCATCTCTGTCCTCAAGTGCCTTCCAGCCGCCAGGATCACAGATAACCCTTGCCGATTCCTGCGGGCAACTCTCTCTGTCAGGATGAAACAATGCGTACTCCTCTTCTTCAACGCCTTTATTTCTTGACTTTAAACAGGATTATAGACACCGGATGGTGGTTTGTCAAGGAGTTTAGGGAATTTTCAGAAAGTCTTAAGGAGTCCTGATTATAATTCATCCAATACCCCGCCTACCATCCTCCAATATGCCGCGCGCTCCTCATCGACCGGAATAATGCCGCCTTCGGCGTAAAGCTTGGCCAACTGGCGGGCAGCATAGCCTTCGTCCGTCTCGCTTGCCTTCTCGTACCACTCAATTCCTTTCTGGATGTCCTTCTTGACTCCGGTTCCGTTAAGATAGAACTCGGCAACCCGTGACTGTGCATAGGCATCCCCCTTTTCCGCCTGCTTAAGACTGCTCTTGAAATCTGCCTTCTCACGCTTGATCTTCTGTTTCTCCTGGATTCCATTCAACAGCTCCATTGCCTCCTTGTGGCTCTTGGCCGCAGCCTTCTCTAACCACTGGACGCACAATTCTTCATTCTTCTTCACACCCTCGCCATAGTAATAGGCACAGGCAAGCTGATACTGCGCATCCACATGCTCTTTCTCCGCAGCCTTCTGGAAATACTCTGCTGCCTCCCTGGGGTACGTATAGTATCCGTCGCCCTTCTGGCAATACATACCCATCTCATAATATCCGGAAGCAGTGCTTGGGTTACGGATCCCTGCATCAAACCGCTCCCTGGCATCCTGTATATCTCCGAGCACCTTCTCCATCAACCGCTCCGCCGACTCATCGCCGAGCACCGCCCTCTCTCCTAAGATCGCAAGGCCCGCATCCACATCCTGTCTGCCTGCCAAGCCATAGATATACGCATCTGCCAGAGCGAACTGGCCCCTGGGATCTCCCGTAGCAGCCGCCTTCTTCACCCAGCTCATACTGAGCTGGAAATTCTGCTTCACCTGCTCTCCGTCCCTGTAGAACTGCATCATCCGAAGCATTGCCGGCACATACTCTTCCTTCGCAGACTCCCGGAACCAGCGAAGCGCCTGCTTCACATCCTTATCCGTCTGTTCGCCATTATAATACATCATGGCAAGGCGGTACATAGAAGCCCCATCTCCCTCTTCTGCAAGCTTAAGCGCCTGCTCATATGACTGAGCATCTGCCAAACCTGGTCCTTCTGACTGTTCCTTCCCCGCCAGATCTTCCTGTCCAAGCTGCACTTCGGATTCATCCAGATCGTCCGAACCATCAATATCCTCTATATCTTCTAAGTCCTCCAAATCTGTCAGATCCTCTAACTGAATAATCTCAATAGGAAGATGCTCCTCCTGCTCTGATTCTCCGCTCCCTTCCGTCACTTCAATCGCCGGAAAGCCGTCCGTCTTCTCCGTCACCTCTATCGCTGTTTTGGCGCCTTCTGCCTGATTCTCCTCCATCCGTCCGCCTTCCGTCACCTCTGCCGCCGCTCCGGCTCCTCTGGCGGACTCCGGTGTATCTGCATCCTCTGCAGCTCTTCTGATTCTTACTAGGTCTTCATTGCCGTCCATACCGACTCTCTCTGTGATCCTTGCAGGTGCAACAGACACGGCCGCCTTCTCAAATTCTGCTCTTTCCTTCTGATCTGCCTCCTGAAGATGCTCCCCCTCTTCCTCATCTCCTTCATGCTGCTTCTTCTGCCCGATCATCATATTAAGCACATCGACCACATCCAGGAATACAGAGACATCCACCTCTCTCGTTCTTCCGTCTTCGTATGTCAGCACGCAGCAGCTATTATTCTCCGGCCGCACTTCGGCTTTCTCCAGAAACATAAGCTCGATCGGCCCCTCGTCTTTATACCGGTCGCCGTACAAATAACGCTCTGTAAACAAAAACCCCGTCTTCCCCGACCTGAACACCGTCGTATCCATCAGGGCAACCACTTCTTCCGGTTTTACAATCTTAGCATACTTCTCTATCGCCTGGCTGACCTGCCTCTCCTTCAGATCCTTCGCCAACTGAAACCCAAATGAATTCTTGCTCCGATAATTCTCTACAGCATATTCGATCCACCGTCTCATACTTTATCCCCTACTTTCTGCCACCTCAAAACAGGTTTTCTCTGCTCCGTATTGTTTTATTCTACCACAACAAAGTATATTTGTCATATACGAGTTGCTTAAGATGCACCGCAACAAACTTTTATAGTTTTTATCTATAAATAGATATTCTTATTAATTCTGCAAATTTGACATTCATCCCTATCACCTTTAAACTAAAACTATGACATTTTACAGAACGGAGATGATAAACCATATGGAAACTTTAGAATTACCAAAATCATTTGACGAATTTGTTGACGCGAGAAAAGCCGGATTCCTGAAGGTAAAAGAGTATGTCGAGAACGGCGGACATCTGGTAGGAATGTTCTGTTCTTACACCCCGTTAGAGCTCTTCGACGCGGCAGGCGTATCCGTTGTGGGACTGTGCGGAACAAGCAACGAGCCGATCGCCGATGCAGAGAAGGTTCTCCCGAAGAACTTATGTCCGTTGATCAAATCAAGCTATGGATTCGCTTACACGGAGAAATGCCCGTATACATACTTCTGTGACTTCATCGTAGGAGAGACCACCTGCGACGGCAAAAAGAAGATGTTCGAGCTTCTCAATGACATTAAGGAGACTTACGTGCTCCACCTTCCTCAGAGCCAGAAGAGAGATTATGCGAAAGAGATCTGGTACCAGGAAGTGAAGCTTCTTAAAGAATACATGGAAGAGAAATATGGCATTGAGATCACGGATGAGAAATTAAGAGAAGCAGCTCATAAGAGAAACGAGATGCGAAAGACACAGATGGAATTATATGCATTACAAGGCGCCGTACCTCCGGCAATGAAGGCAACAGAAGTAATGTCCACACTTGCTCAGGGAATGTTCAACTTCGGTGTAGATGCACAGCACGCAAGCTATAAGGCCAAATTAGATGCCGCAAAAGAAGCATTGGCGAATGGTGCAAAACCCGTTGATGAGAAGGCTAAGAGAATCCTTCTGACAGGCTGCCCGTCGACCGGCGTCATCCAGAAGGTCGGCATGACCATCGAGAATAACGGCGGCGTCATCGTCTGTCTTGATGACTGCGGCGGCGAGCGGACACAGAAGATGCTTGTTGACGAGAATGCAGACGACATCCTAAGAGCCATCTCCGACCGTTATCTTGAAATCCACTGTTCGGTTATGACAACGAATGAAGGCCGTGTTGCGAACACGAAGGAAATGTGCCAAAAATATAAAGTAGACGGCGTCATCGAGATGGTACTCCAGGCATGCCATACATTTAACGTGGAAGCTACTCTGATGCAGAATATGTGCGATGATGAAGGAATCCCGTATATGAAACTGGAAACCGATTATTCCACAACAGACAGCGGACAGATCGAAACAAGACTTGCCGCATTTATCGAAATGTTGTAAGATAGTGAATAATAAGATATGAAAAGAGCAGGGGGATCATCTCTTGCTCTTTTTAAAGGAGGATAAAATGTATCAAGTAGGAATAGATATCGGCTCCAGCGCCGCAAAAGCGGCCGTGATCAAAGATAATGAAGTGATCAAAACGCTGCTGCTAGACACCGGATTCAGCAGCCGGAAAGTCGCAGATACCATCTACGCCGCACTGGAGGCCGAAGGAATCACACGGGAAAATGCATCCTACGTCGCCACCGGTTACGGGCGGATATCCGTCCCCTATGCCGACAATGTCGTGACGGAGATCACCTGCCACGGGAAGGGTTCTCATTTCCTTTTTGGAGAAAACGGCACTGTTATTGACATCGGCGGCCAGGACACAAAAGGCATCTCTCTGAAAAACGGGCGCATCATGAAATTCGTCATGAACGATAAATGCTCCGCAGGAACAGGCAAATTCCTGGAGGTCATGACCAACCGTCTCGGAGTCACGCCGGAAGAACTCTCCGCACTTGCGCAAAACGGCAATGAGATCACCATCAGCTCCATGTGCACGGTATTCGCCGAATCAGAGGTTATCAGCCTGATCGGAAAAGAGACGCCAAGAGAAGACATTGCATTCGGTGTCATTGAATCTGTCGTCAATAAGGTCGTATCACTTCTTGCGCAGGTTCCCAACGACAAATACTTCCTGACCGGCGGATTATGCGAAGATAACTATATCATCGAACGGCTGTCAAAAGCGTTGAACGCACCGGTAACAACCACACCGCTTGCGCGGTATGCGGGAGCGATCGGGGCGGCGCTTGCCTGTTAAGAGATTATCCGCCGGATTATTTGAAGAAATCATCTTGACATTTCCAAATATTTTTCATATCATAAATAACGTATTAGGTGAAAGCCTTGATCCACGTCTGTTAGGGAAAATCCCTGACAGGCGTATTTTTTATGGGAGGAACATATTATTATGAACACATTCTTATCACTCATATCCGTAATCATCGGAAATTTCCTGTACGCGCTGACGGTTAAGCTCTTCCTGCTCCCGGCAGGCCTTGTGACCGGCGGAACCACCGGAATCGCACTGACCGTCAACTACCTGACAGACCTTCCGATCTCCTGGTTTGTCCTTGCATTCAACATCCTGATGCTGGTCCTTGGCTTCTTCATCCTAGGGAAAGCCTTCGCCGTCACCACACTTGCCAGCACCTTCTTATATCCGTTGTCGCTGGAACTCCTGGACCGGATTCTGGGAGACTATGTACTCACCCAGGATATCCTGCTGTGCACACTCTTCTCCGGGCTTGGAATCGGAATGGCGCTTGGGATCGTGATCCGTTCCGGCGCTTCTACCGGCGGTATGGATATCCCCCCTCTGGTGCTCCGCAAGACCTTGCGGATCCCCGTCTCCATCAGCATGTACGCATTCGACGTATGTATCCTGCTGTCACAGGCGATCTTCCGGCCGGCGGAAAATATCCTGTACGGAGTCGTACTGGTATTAGTTTATACACTCGTGCTGGATAAAATGCTTCTCATGGGCGCGACACGGACAGAAATCAAGGTTATCAGCGCAAAATCCGATGAGATCCGGGATGCGATCCTGACACAGATCGACCGGGGAGTGACCATACTGAACGGAGAAAGCGGTTATCTGCATAACCCCTCTCCCGTCATCTTAAGCGTCATCTCCAACCGAGAACTGCCGAAGGTAGAAAAAATCATTCACAAAATCGACCCTGAGAGCTTCATAGTGGTCAGCCGAGTAAGCGAAGTACGCGGGCGCGGCTTCTCCCTTAATAAACGTTACCAGTAGACTGCATCCAGCTCACCTTGCATGACCGGCATTAAACAGTTGCGACAGATTATCCTGCAAAGCAATGCGTACAGTTTGCGGGAATGAATTAGCGGATAGTCTGGCGCATCCTCTCCACCACACTGACTCGGTTCATGCTCCTGTGGCACACCGATCAAGCCCAGGATGAAAGCCAGCAAGCTGCCCGTTCCGCCGTAGGTATTGATGATCTCTATCTCCCTGTGTTCTGCCTTAAGCCTCACATCCTGTATGGCAGCTCCGATTAATTCCGATAGCTTCTGCCTGACCGGCCTCACCTCCACAATATTGCTCTCAAGACGCGACAGCTTCGTCAATGATTGTATCAGAAAATCAAGCGTCTTCGTCTGATGGGAAATATCTGACACAAGGCTCTTGACATTCTCCTTTTCCTTCTCCATATTCTCTCTGGTCAGTACCGACATTCCCAGATATTGCTTCCACTTGGACTCCAGCTTCGATAAATGCGTCTCATCATAATCCGATTCCCGGAAATTCCCCGTGATTGCTTCATCTAACATATGCTCCACTCTGTCTAACGTCTTTCGTCCGAACATATCACACCGCTTCCTTTATCCTCTACTTCGGCGCCTATACGGCACTTTCCTAACAATTATAGCATTTTATTGCCTATACTCAATACACATGATATAATATTTCTGTAAATGAGAATAGCCGCTACATCTAAGGAACGGGCATGGAATACTATAAAAGAACCGAAGTAGAGAACAAACTGCATATATCGAATTTTATCAGCTTTCATTATTTTGAATACGTCAAAGAATTTGCAGGAATCGGGGAAAGCCATAATTTCTGGGAGATGGTATACATTGACTATGGAAATGTAAAAGTAGTATCGGACGATCGGGAGTATCTTGTGTCCTCCGGAGAAGGCTTTCTCCACGCCCCCAACGAACTGCATAATATCTTATCGGTCGGCGATTTCGCCAGTGCATTCATCGTAAGCTTCGATTGCGACTGTACAGAACTATCCAGAATCCAGAGTAAGCTACTCAAGTTTTACAGCGAGGAATCTCAGATTGTGAAGAAGCTTTATGCAACAGGGCAAAAAGTCTTTGAAGAACCGTATGATATTTTTTCCCAACAGAAACTTACACTTAAGAGTAATATGCCCTATGGAGGATTTCAGGAATTCAAAAACCTGATGGAGATGTTGCTGCTTATTTTGATAAGAAACAGCTCTGTCAAAGGGGAGATTCCAGAAAAAAATCTGAGCAATGATTTTGCTAATGAACGTATGATAGTGGATAAAGTAGTTGGAATTATCCTTTCATCCATCTATAAGAAAATGACACTTGATGATATATGCAGCCGTCTCTCATTTTCAAAAAGCTATATTCTTAAGGTATTCAAAAAGCAAATGGACTGCAGTGTAATGGAATATTACAATCAGATGAAGATCAAAGAAGCCAAACGGCTGATCAGCGAAGGACAATATACTTATACACAGATCGCAAGGCTTTTGCATTTTAGCTCAGTACATCATTTTTCCAGCAGCTTTAAGCAGATTACGAACATGACACCCAGCGGTTACCAGAAATCTGTCAAAAATCGCTCAGTAATATAATTTTTAAAAACTGTTTTTGTCTAAAATCACGGCAAAAGCAGTTTTTTTATGCACTTTTTGCGTTAAAAATATAACACATTTCCAATGAAACAGGAGAATATTTTGTAAGAATTAAACAACAATCAATAAATACAAAAAATTCAAAAACTTATATAATAAACATATAAGTTATGCATAACAGGTAAAAATAACAATCAAAAAACAAGAAACGGAGGAAAAGTATGAAAAAAAGAACAAAGCAGTTGTTATCAGTGGGTCTTATTGGGGTTCTGACACTAAGCCTTGCAGCTTGCGGGACTAAAAATGACGATAAAAACACCGCGGAAGAAAGCAGCAGCGAATTAAAATTAACATCAGAAGAAGCCGCAACACTCGAAGATTGGGGTGCTGCTGTTAAGAAGAATTTTGACGGTACAGAGATCACCGTAGCTATGGCTTCTCATCCCTCAACAGATGCTTTCAAGAAAATGGAAAAAGAATTCACTGATCTCACAGGAATTAAAGTTGTGTGGGATATCGTAGAGGAGACAAACCTCAAGAATAAGCAATTGTTGGATGCACAGGGTGCCGGAAGCTATGATGTCTTTATGGTTGACGCTTTCTGGATGAGTGAATACGCATCAAAAAATGTACTCGTTCCAATCAGCGATTATGCCGAGGACACTGCGAAGACACCGGAATGGTTTGATTACGAAGATATTATGCCGGCATACCGGAATGGTATCGCAGGCGCTAACGGAGTAAATTACGGAATTCCAACTGCCGGCGAAACACGGTTTATCGCATATAGAACAGATTTATTTGAAAAATACAACAAAAAAGCGCCTGAGACAATGGATGAGTTCTTAGAACTGGCACAGTTCTTTAATCAAAAGGAGGACGGACTTTACGGCGTAAGCATGAGAGCCCAACGAGGTATTCATTTCGCCTCTGGCTGGATGAGCTTAATGTACAACTTTGGCGGAGGTTTCTTAGATCAGGAAACGATTGGAACCGATGATGAAGTAGTAACCTGCACAACAGATGAGACCAAGGAATCCCTGAAATATTTCGTAGATCTTCTGAAATGCGCACCTCCTGATGTAGGATCTTACACACACGAGGAAGCCCTTGGCGCATTTATTTCCGGAAAGACCGCTATGTGGTTAGATGCTACAGCACTCGCAGGACAGATTACAGATCCCGAGTCTTCAACAGTCGCCGACAAGGTCGCATTCGTTCCGACGCCAACCGGACCGGCCGGAGACGGCGCAGCACTTGCAGGCTGGAATCTTGCAATCCCGGAATCTTCCAAGAATAAAGATGCCGCATGGGCCTTTATCTCCTATATGGCAAGCAAAGAGAAAGTAACAGAATATGTAGAAAACGGCGGCGTAGCGACAAGAGCATCTGCATTCGACGACACCGAATTGCAGGAATCAAATCCATCTTATGAGGCTCAGAAACTTGCACTCGAATCAGCAAACGGTCTTGTAGAAAAAGGATTATCATGGATTCCGCAGCATGATTCCATTAACCAGATCCTTGATATTGCAGGCGGTTACGGGAGCTCTGCACTGACAGGAGATACAACAACCGAGCAGGCGTGCGAGGATATGCAGAAGGATATAGAGGACTTGATCAAATAAAGGATGGGAGCGGTTATGCGTAGGAAAGAGAAAGAATATTTAAAATACATTGCCCCTGCAATGGTGACGATGATCGTGCTTTCCGTAGTGCCAACCATATTTCTGACAATCATCAGCTTTACAAATTATCAATTAGGCTGGGATTTTTCAAAAATAGAATTCGTAGGAATCAAGAATTTTGTAAGACTGTTTTCCGGCGCGGACAGGGATTTCTGGCATTCCGTATTTATCAGTCTTGCCTTCATGATTCTCGCCACGGCAATTGAATTAGTGCTGGGATTTTTGATAGGTTTATGCTTAAACTCTTCGGAGTTTAAGCTAAAGCCTCTCGTGATTGGCATTATGATCATCCCGCTTGTCATCACGCCGTCTATTGCAGCACAGATGTGGAAACTGATGCTGAATTCTGAATATGGAATTGTAAATCATTTTCTGACTGCGCTGTTCGGGCTGAAAGTAACCTGGCTTTCTGAAAAAATGGCATTCTGGTCCATCCTTATGGTGGATGTATGGCAATATACGCCGTTTGTTACGCTGATCGTGTATGCAGGGCTTCGTTCCGTCCCGGATGAGCCGTATGAATCTGCGGCAATTGACGGTGCTACAAAGATTCAGGAATTATTATATATAACGATTCCTATGATCAAGAAGCTGGTGTACCTGACTCTCTTATTCCGGGTAATTGATTGTCTGAAGCTATTTGATATTGCATACGTCCTGACACAAGGAGGCCCCGGAACCGCTACGGAGTTCTTAAGCCTTCATATATTCCGTATGGCAAACGCCCAAAATGGACTGATCGGAAGGGCAGCTGCAATTGCACTTGTGCTGCTTGTTCTGACAACATGTGTCAGTAAATTTCTAATCAGTAAAATGCGAAAGGAGGAGACGGCATAAATGAGCAGAAAAGGAAAACGAAGAATGATAAGTCTGATCCGGGGAGTCTTTCTGCTGTTGGTATGCATCGCCTGCCTGTTTCCTTTTGTGTGGATGATTATGGTAAGCCTCCGAAACAGGGTTGATATTCTTGACCCTTCAAAAATATTTGTAACACCGACACTAAAGAATTATCAGTCAATTATCGAAGAAAGCAATATTTTAGACTTTTTTAAAAACAGTTTTATCATTGCGGTGATATCAACGTTAATCTCACTGGTGGTTGGCAGTTTCGCGGCATATGGTTTTGCAAGATATAACTGGAAAACGCGGGAAGATAGGGCATTCTGGGTACTTAGCCAGAAATTCCTGCCGCCGATGGCGGTTGTAATTCCGTATTTTATGATGGCCTCCATATTCGGTCTTCTGGACACAAGGCTAGTACTGATCATCTGCTATACAACCTTCAATATCCCATTTACGATCTGGATGATGAGAGGTTTTATTGAAGACATGCCGATCGAACTGGAAGAAGCTGGCTGGGTAGACGGCTGTTCGAGACTGACAGGAATTATCAGAATTCTCCTGCCGCTCATCACGCCCGGACTTGTAGCAACATCAATCTTCTGCGTCATTAACTCCTGGAACGAGTTTGTATTCGCAAATTTCCTGACCAGTATTCAGGCAAAGACAATCCCTACATCAGTGATGATGTACTTGTCCGTATCAGGGGTAAAATGGGGCGAAATGGCGGCAACGGGAGTATTGGCCGTACTGCCGGTATTAATCTTCGCAATTATTGTACAGAAACATATGATCCGAGGCCTGACATTTGGTTCTGTAAAAGGATAAAACAATCGATTTAGGGGGAACAATCATGAATTCAAAAATTAAAATGGCAATTGTAGGCGCCGGAATCTGGGGAGAAAATCATGCCCGGATCTATCAGGAACATCCGCTTGCCGAAATAAACGCCGTCTGTGATATGAACCGTAATAAGGCGGAAGCACTGGCGTCAAAGCTTGGAATTAAAGAAGTGTACGACGATTACAATGAGATGTTTAGAAAAGCCGACTGCGACGCTGTTGCAATTGTAACTCCGGACTTCGCCCATGCAGATATTGCAGAGGCAGCGGCAGAACATAAAAAAAATATGCTGATTGAAAAACCTCTTGCTACAACAAGGGAGGATGTATACCGCATTGTAAATGCCGTGGAAAAGAACCATGTACGTGCCATGGTGGATCTGCACAACCGTTGGAGTCCGCCGTTCCATGCAGCCCACGAGGCAGTAGACCGGGGCGAACTGGGAAATATTTACAGTGCGTATATGCGTTTGAATGATATCAAATGGGTTGCAACAGACATGCTCCCCTGGGCGGCAAGATCTTCTATTCTGTGGTTTCTTGGAAGCCACAGCCTGGATACGCTGCGCTGGTTCTTCCATGATGAAGTAAAACGCGTATACAGCGTAAGCCGTGAAGGGGTATTGAAGGGACAGGGCGTAGACACCGTCGATGAATACCTGACAACGATTGAGTTCTGCAACGGCGGAATCGCGCAGATGGAAAATGGCTGGATCACACCAAACGCAAATCCCTGCGTAAATGATATTAAATTTAACGTGATCGGTGATAAAGGCATGATCAGCATCGACGCAAGCAACCATAACATGATTCAGCAATATACAGACGATAAGGTAATCGTACCGGATGTCATCGTACAAAATAAAATCTTTGGTAAACATCACGGATTTGCGTTCCAAAGCATCAGCGGATTTGTAGACTGCCTGCTGTCCGGAAAAGAATTCCCGGTAACATTAAAGGATTCGGCAAATACTGTACTTGCAATACTTGCAATTATGGAATCAGCAAAAATGCGAATGCCTGTGGAGGTAGAATACTAATTAACAAGGGGCTGACTATAGCCCCTTAGCTGTTTTTCCTGTCACTCCCCTGCCTTAAATCCTTCCTCCACATATACCCCTGCCCATATATGGTCTGAATAAATGAATACCCTTCCTTCTTATCCTCCAGCTTACTTCGAAGCTTCCATCCGGCAGATTGATATCCAATATGAGCAGCTCTGGCTTCCGATTCTCAAATGCCTCTCTGGCCGTCCGAACCGAAATACTCTGGACAAATTCTATCCCTGGCTCCGCAAGCGCTATGGCAATGCCCTCGCTCAACGCCCTGTCATCTTCTACGATCTGAACTCTCATGACATATCTCCTTATATCTGATGAGTCAATTATAGAATATTCACTTATTCTACAAGGGAAACCAGATGGCTGTTCCAAATTTTTCAAAAAAATTAAAAAAAGGGGTTGATTTTTGTAGAAAAGCTGTTATAATATAGTTTGTTCGCTAGAGATGATGCGGAATGGTGTAATTGGCAGCACAGCAGACTCTGACTCTGTTAGTAGGGGTTCAAGTCCCTTTTCCGTAGTTCCTTGGCAGGGGCGCTGGGTATCTTGGTGAACGGGATATCCAGTCTAATTTATCGGAGTGTGGCTCAGCTTGGTAGAGCGCTACGTTCGGGACGTAGAGGTCGCGTGTTCGAATCACGTCACTCCGACTTTGAAAATTGACTTAAACACTGAGATTACAAGGTGTTTAAGTCTTTTTTTGTCGTAAAATCATTTTGTCACGAATTTCTTTCCCTCCCTATTGACAAATAAACTTTTCAACGTATAATGGATAATACTGGTCTTATCCCAGGAGAATACATAACGAGAGGAAGTGAAGCATGAAAAACGAAAAAACGAATTGGGGAAATTTCTTCCGGATTGTATTTACAATCGCATTACCTATCGCGTTCCAGAATTTCCTATCCACCACGGCTAGTATGGTAGACACCATCATGATCGGAAGCCAGGGTGAATTATCCGTAGCGGCGGTTGGGATCTGCTCTCAGATCACATCTTTATTTTTCTCCAGTTATTTTGGCTTCGCAAGCGGAGGGCTGCTCTTCTTCTCACAATACTGGGGTGCGCGCAACGAGAAGGGCATCAACCGTGCCTTCGGCCTGGCGCTTACCTGTATGCTGGTAATATCCTTATTGTTTGGCGGAACGGCAGTTACCAATCCGGAATTCATACTGGAGATCTATACGGACAAAGAAGCGATCATCGCAATCGGCGCTCCTTATATCCGAATCGTAGGCTTTGCATATCCCCTCCAGGTCCTTGCCATGATCGTAAGCTTCCTGATGCGCTCGACCGAGCGGGTGAAACCGCCTTTGATCAGCTCGATCCTCGCGCTGATCACGAATTTCGCCCTGAACTGGATCCTGATCTATGGACGCTTCGGCATGCCTCGGATGGGTGCGGCAGGCGCCGCAGTCGGCACTTTGGTATCCGGCATCGTCAATATCATCGTGCTGTTCATTTTCCTGATGAAGGATAAGAACACACTTGTACTGAGACTGAAGGATATGTTCTCCTGGCAGGATGGATTCCTCAAGGAATATATGGGGAAATGTCTCCCTATTATCCTCAACGAGCTGTTCTACGGGATCGGACAGATGTTGATCAATATAGTAATTGGCCACCAATCCGAGTCGGCCATCGCGGCTATGGCGGCATTCCGTGTCCTGGAAGGCTTCGTATTCGCCTTCTTCGGCGGACTTGCCGATGCATCTTCCGTGGTGGTCGGCAAGGAAGTCGGCTCCGGACATCTCATGAACGGCTACCAGTATGTGAAGAAATTTGCCATACTGTGTCCGACGATCACCTTCTGTATCTGTCTGACCGGCCTGACCTTGAACAGGCCGATGCTATCCCTGTTCGGCCTTGGCGCAGATGCTATGTTCTATGGGAAGTTCATGATCCTGATCTACCTGGCCGCAGGAACCATCCGCACCTGCAACTATATCATGAACAGTTGCTACCGTGCAGGAGGCGAAGCCGTATTCGGCACATTGCTGGAGATTATCTGCCTGTTCACTGTAAGCGTTCCGGCAACCTGGATTGCAGGTATGATACTGCATCTTCCATTCCTTGCAGTATTCGCCTTCATATATACGGATGAGCTAATCCGGCTAGTCTTCGAACTATGGTACACCAGGAGCGGGAAATGGATCAAGCCCGTAACAGAGCTTGGAAGGGCGGCGCTGCCAGAATTCAAGGAGACGCTGTCGATGAAGAGAAGCTAAAAAGGAAAATAGACAAAATGGCTATCCCTGCCTTGGGATAGCCGCTCCATTGATGATCGGCCGAAGATATAACAGGAAAAAGCGTCTCCCATCCTCTTCTAAGAATCTTTCTGTCCCTCAAAAAAAGTGAAAATAATAATTTACATAACTTCTCATCGTCTTCCAGTTTATTTATCATAAATATTGCCCGTCATCAATCATTCCTTTTATGTCAAAAAGTCTGGTGCGAAGATCCACCATATAATGAATATCCGGATTACATACCGCAGTTATATCCTTATCAACATATTTTCAAACAGCCTTTTGATATGTCCGATACAGCACCGGCAGCAACGCCGCCGTCAACACTGCATATAACACGATGATAACCGGTATTTCCCCAACAATCTTTCCTCCAATGGAATACAGATTAAAGAAATTAAGTGCATTTCCCGCCTGCAGCAGCTGATCCGGCAACAGCCCAAGGATCTTATTTACCACGGGGCTTTTGATATTACCGACAAAGGAGGGAAGAAAAAGCACCATAACAGGGGCTATCATTGCCATCACCGTCGACTTCGTCCTGGCAGATACTAACATACTCAAAAAAGAGAGGAATAAGCATCCGATATACCCGCCCGCTCCGATCACGAGATACTTCTTAAGATTCGTGATATGGTAAAAATATTTCCATCCCGCCATGCTTGACTGAACCTGGAGATTCCATCCGTCCGCACCCAGATACAGCAGCATGATTCCCGTGTACACAAAGAATATTGCAAAATATACCGCCGTTACAATACATAATCCTGCCTTGATCTTCGCCAATACCGCTCTATTTCTACCATATTCGCTTGAAAAAAAGACAGCATCCGATTTCCAGGCAAATTCATTTGAAAAAACCCCTGACACAAGATAACACAAGATTAACATACTAATCATCACAATCGTCGGCGCAAACTCAAATAACTGCACCCATCCTGCCATGTAATCATAATAAAAGGGCGTCTTAAGGCTCTCGTACCGTTCAATCAGATATTGCTTCTCTTTATCAGAAAATTGATCCTTCGCTTCGCCTTCCAGCCATTCCTTCAGCAGCGCCGTCCTGTTCTTGTAGAAATCTGCCGCCATCTCTTCTGTCAGAGAATCTGCTCGGTAGTAATCATATTCCCGGAATCCCTTCGCATAAGCACAATTCAGAAGTTCTCGTATCTCCTTGATCCCCTGCCCCCGGCTGTAAGCGATCTCATTCTGGGTAATATCCTGCGCAAGCGCCTCCGGAGAATTCCGTATTCTCCGATTCTCTGCAATCACCTGACTGATCTTTTCTTCGTCCAGCTCACCCGCCCATTTCTTCTGCGCCGCCTTAAGTTTTGAAACTGCATCCAGTCCTCTCTGTGTATTGCCCTCTTCATCCACATAAGAAATATCCAACGCAAAGCAGCAGGTAACACCCATCACAAGAAACAGCACCAACATCGCGATCTTACTGCTCGTTCTGGAGAAGACTTTCTTCACCTCATATCTCATCATCGTTCTCACCTGCTCTTTCACCAAAATAATCCAAAAATAAATCTTCCAATGTTGCTTCTTCCCTTACGGCGCGGCTATTGGGTCTCTCTGATGATATCAAACGTAAGACAGCCCCTCCCGGTATCGTTTTCACATTAGACACTTTATAATTTCTCAAATACCGCTCTATTTCCTTCTTTTCCACCTCAAGAGACCACACCTCTTCCGGCATCGCAGACAGCAACTCCTCAGCAGTTCCGGATGCCTTGATCTCTCCGCCCTGCATCAGCAGTATCTCATTCGCGATATACTCAATATCCGACACGATATGGGTGGAGAACAGGACCAGTCTCTCACCTGCAAGCTCGCTGATCAGATTGCGGAAACGAATCCTCTCATTAGGATCCAGCCCGGCAGTCGGCTCGTCAAGAATTAAGATCTTCGGATCTCCCAACATGGCCTGTGCGATCCCTACCCGCCGTTTCATCCCTCCTGATAATTTCTTCATCTTCCTTTTTGCCGCTTTCTTCATACCGACCTGATCCAGCAGGATCTTAATCTGCTGCCGTGCAGCGGCCGGGCGTACCCCCTTGATAGATGCGATATACATCAGATAATCGTAAACCGTAAAATCCGGATAATACCCGAAATCCTGCGGGAGATACCCCAGGATCTTCCGGTATTCCCCATCCATTTCAAATATATCTTCACCATCCCATGTAATACTTCCTCCTGTCGGTTTTAACAATGTACACAGCATACGCATAAGCGTGGTTTTCCCTGCTCCGTTGATGCCCAGCAGCCCATACACCCCTGCTGTCATCGTATATGATACATTTCTAACAGCCGTCATATCTCTGAATTTCTTCGTCAAATTCGACATTTTTAATTCCATAATGTGCTTACCTCCCACATCTTCACACAATTGTCCTGCTCTCTGCGCACACAGTATACCAGATATCCTGCGGCAATTATTGTCACTGCGATCCACACCGGCAAAGTGATTGCTCCATATATTTCCTCATTCAGTACAATCTGTGTCCATACAACACAAAAAACAACACATAGCGAGAGTGAAAATGCCTCTGAACCCATTCTGTTACTGGATAACACCCGAAAGCAAATACAGCAGGTCACAATATACGGAAGGAAAAACTGAATCATCATTTCTTCCGCAAATACGGTTCCAGTCAACACTACCGACAGAGTAAATGCGCAGATCAGCAGGAAATCCACCAAGGCAAATGCGAGTATCCTGGCCGAATAGATCTGCCTCAGAGAATAATAAGATACACTTTCGATTTCCAGTGCATTCGCATTCCGGTTCTTCCAGAGTTCCGGCAATAACAAGATCGCAAATAGCGAAGCCGCAATACCCATATATCTCTGCATGTAGATACTGCTCTCTGTCATCTGCAGCATAAACCATATCAGGATCAGGAGCATTCCCTGCAATATCCACCAGCGTTTGCGGATGTACCGGCTCTGCTGATATAGAAATTCAGCATATGAAGTATCATTCTTTGCTTCACTCTCTGCAAACGCCGCTTTTGACCTCTCTATGGTTTCCTCTAATCCTTTGTCTGTATAAAATATTTCTTTCTTCGCTCCAAGACGGTTCCGAAGCTGATAATCTGATAATCTCATATATCCTCCTGATCTCAGTGTACTAGTACACCGAATAATAAGTAACCAGCCATATAACTTGCCTTATTTTTCAGTGTACTAACGTAAAATACTCGGACAGCAACTCTCTTGCCCTTCGTATTCTATATTTGACAAGTGCAACACTGATCCCCAGGATAGCGGCAATATCTTTTTGCCTGCGTTCCTGTATGAAGAACAGGATTGCCGTCTCTCTAAGTTCATCCGAAAGCCTGTCCAAAGCCTCTGCGATCTCTATCTGTTCATCCATGCCGCCTGCATCCTGCTCCACCATCTCCGGCAGGTCTTCAAGCAAGAGCTCCTTCCGCTTCCGGTGATAATCCCTGCAGGCATTGGCAGCGATCACATACAGATAATTCACCGCTTTTCCATAATGCTTATATTGTCTGAAAGTCCGGAAAAATCGTGTGAAGGTTTCCTGCGTCATATCCTCTGCGTATCCGTAATCCCCGATATGTATCTGGCAGTATTTCATTATTGCGGGATAATATTTCGTGACAAACCTGTCAAATGCATTCTCATCTCCCATACGCATTTTCTGCACCAGTAGAAAATCCTCGTCCACGTCATGATTCCCTCCTTCCTTAAGTTTCAAAAGCGCTTTCTATATACTATAACGTTGGCTGACCGCAAAAGGATAGTCTAATCATAAGAAAATATATAAATACCGGATTGTTCGAAGCCGAATCTATCTCATCTATGATAAGAACGATAAAGTCGCAATATCGCCGTCTTTCCATACTGTCAAATATGGTTGCCATTTTGGAGAAAAACAGCTATAGTAATATTGTTGCTTTTTAACTTTTATATGATAAGGATAGTACGGATGAATATACGTGATCTAATGCTATTTCAGACCATCGTAAGGGAAAAAGGTCTGACGAAAGCGTCTAAGATGCTTTATATGACCCCGCAGGGTCTGAGCAGAGTCATTAAGAATCTGGAAAACGAACTTAACTGTCAGCTTCTTGTGCGGACATCGTCAGGAATTGAACTCACAGAGAGCGGCACATGCCTGTCAGAATATGCTGATAGGATAACGTCTGATTATGAGCAGCTTCGCAATGAACTCTTACATATTCGGCAGCGGAGCCGCGGTGTCGTCGATCTGCTCTCTGCATACGGCATCCTGCGTCTCGTCACCCCCGAATGTATCACGGCTTTTCGGAAGCTGTATCCTGAAATTGAGTTCCACTACAGAGAATATCCCGACAGACAGGTAGAACGGCTCTTTCAGGAAAGAGAGGGAAATGTCGCATTTTCTATTGCGGATTTTGACGAAAGCCTGTACGACATAACAGAACTTGAAACATTTTCCATCAAGCTTCTGGTCAATGAACGGCATCCGCTAAGTGAATGCTCATCTGTTACGATAGACGCTTTACGAGGTGAACCGCTCTATATAGAGAGCCATGAATTTAAGATTCATCATTTGATCAAGAATAAATGCAGGGAAGCCGGATTCGAACCGAACATTATATTCGAGACAAGCGGATTCAGTCTATGCCATAAGATGGTGAAGGACAACAAAGGCATCTCTGTCACTGTAGATTTTGTATTTGACGATATGAAAGAGAAAGGTATGAAACTCATTCCCTTTTCAGACGGGATATATGAATGGAAAATGTGTATGCTCACAAGAAAAGGCGATAAACCTTGTGAGGCTGTTCAGTTATTCAGACAACATATTATAGAATGGATCAAATCGATAGAGAATGGCGATATCACCAGATAATTAAATACCATCAACCATTTGTGAAGATGAAACCACATTTTTGTACACTTTTAATATAATTAAAGGCTTCAAAAATGTGGTTTTTTGTGTATTATTTTACTTTTATTGACAATTATAATAAAATATATGACTTATATGTTTTATCTATTTTACATTTCTCAAAAGCATATTTATGATAAACATACAAAACATCCAGAAAACTAAGGAGGAAATTACAATGATGAATGTAAAAATGGGAGCAAAAGAGGTTAGTCTAAGGAAGGTTCAAAAAGATGCCGAGGATTCCTACAAAGGCGGATATTTCTGCTGTGAAGCAGTCATGAATGCAATCAGGAATAATTTCGAAATCGACGTACCAAAAGAAGTAATCGGCATGGCATCGGCAATGTCTGTCGGAGCAGGCCGTTCCGGCTGTATGTGCGGCGCATTGAACGGCGGAATCCTGGCATTGGGTATGATCTTCGGAAGAACCGAACCATTAGGGCCAAAGGATCCGGATGTGAACAAATGTATGTCTTACTCCAATGAACTCCACACATGGTTCAAGGAGCACAATGGAAAGAACGCTGTCTGCTGCAGGATTCTTACGAAAGAATTCGATATGGGGAAAGGCGAACACAAGGAGCAGTGCATCTATTTCACAGGATTATGTGCCTGGAAAGTCGCTGATATCGTCTGTCGTGAACTGGGCATCACTAACACTGACACAGAGACAGAACCGGCTCCCCGCAGTTAATCCAATGATAGAGAGATGAGGTAGATCAAATGAAAGACAGCATCAAAAGAGTTCCAATACCGCTGTGCGGCGTTATGCTCGGACTTGCGGCGCTTGGGAATCTCTTACAGAGCTATTCCGAAGGCATCCGCTATGTATGCGGAATTGCAGCGGGCCTTCTGCTGATTCTTATATTGCTTAAGCTGATCCTTTTTCCGGCAGCGATAAAAGAAGATATGAAGAATCCGATCATGGCAAGCGTATCCGGTACATTTTCCATGGCGCTTATGCTTCTCAGCGCTTATGTGAAACCATTCATCGGACCAGCAGCATATTACATCTGGCTGTTCGCCATCGCACTGCATGTGGTCCTGATCATATATTTTACCGTGAAATTCATCGTGAAACTTCAGATGCCGAAAGTATTCGCAAGCTATTATATCGTATATGTAGGAATTGCAGTCGCAGCGATCACAGCGCCGGCTTATGAGAAGCTAAGTATCGGAAGCGCCGCATTCTGGTTCGGATTCGTATCTTTGCTCGTACTGCTTGTGCTGGTCACAGTTCGTTACATCAAATATACAGAGATCCCGGATCCGGCTAAACCACTGATCTGCATCTACGCAGCTCCTACGAGCCTGTGTATCGCCGGATATGTGCAGTCAGTGATGCCGAAATCCTACGGAATGCTTATGGCAATGTTTGTATTGGCAAGTGTGTTATATTTGTTCGCTCTTGTGAAAGCGATCGGGTATTTCAAGCTCCCGTTTTTCCCAAGCTATGCGTCCTTCACCTTCCCATTTGTCATCAGCGCGATCGCCTCGAAGCAGACAATGGCATGCTTGGCTAATATGGAACGACCGATCCCGGCGCTTAAGTATGTGGTTCTGATCGAGACGATCATCGCAGCAGTATTCGTACTGTATACGCTGGTAAGGTTCCTTCAGTTCATCTTCGCAGGACCAAAGAAGTAAACGATACGATCGAAACAGGCTGTCTCCGGCACAGAAGACAGCCTTTCTATAATCAAATCTTTTTAATCCTCTCAATCGCCGCCGCGGTATTCTCATAAGAACCGAATGCCGTCAGCCGGAAATACCCTTCCCCGCTTGGTCCAAATCCTGACCCAGGCGTTCCCACAACATGAGCGCGTTCTAACAGGTGATCGAAGAATTCCCACGACGTCATTCCCTTCGGTGTCTTAAGCCAGATATACGGCGCGTTCACCCCGCCCGACACCTGATAGCCCGCATCCTTCAATCCCTCATAGATGACTTTGGCATTCTTCATGTAATAAGCGACCTGCTCCTTAAGCTGCGCCTTCCCGGCTTCGGAATACACGGCCTCCCCCGCTTTCTGCACGATATACGGCGCTCCGTTATATTTGGTTCCATGACGTCTCGCCCACAGGGAATGGAGCATAACCTCCCCGCACTTCACATCCTTAGGGATCACCGTTGCGCCAAGCCGCACACCCGTGAACCCGGCATTCTTCGAGAAGCTTCGAAGCTCGACAGCACAGGTTCTCGCCCCCTCGCACTCGTAGATACTGTGCGGCACATCCTCCTGGGAAATGTACGCCTCATAGGCCGCGTCATAGATAATAACCGCTCCGACCTTGTTGGCATAATCCACCCATTCCTGGAGCTGCGCCTTCGTGATGGCAAATCCAGTCGGATTATTGGGGAAACACAGATAGATAATGTCCGGAGTCTCTTTCGGAAGCTCCGGCGCAAAATCCGTCTCCTCCGTACACGGCATATAGATCACATCGCTCCAGGTCTCCTTATCCGTATCATAGGATCCTGTGCGCCCCGCCATCACATTCGTATCCACATAGACCGGATAGACCGGGTCGCATACAGCGATCTTATTATCCTTCGCAAAGATCTCCTGGATATTGCCGGAATCGCACTTGGCTCCGTCCGAGATGAACACCTCATCCGCCTTAATATCGCACCCTCTGTCCTGATAATCATTCTTCGCCATGGCGTTTCTTAAGAACTCATACCCTAGATCCGGCGCATAGCCGTGAAATGTCTCCGCGTGCGCCATCTCGTCCACCGCACTGTGCAGCGCCTCTATGATCGCAGGCGCGAGCGGCTGCGTCACATCACCGATTCCAAGACGGATGATGCTCTTATCCGGGTTCGCTGCCTGGAATGCCGCCACCTTCTTTCCTATTGTTGAAAATAAATAACTGCCCGGTAATTTCAGATAATCTTCATTCACTTTAAACATATACTCTTCCTCCCTGTTACTGTATTCCGGCCGGTAGTTCAATCTCTCCCTCGAATACCGTCACTGCCGGCCCTGTCATATATACCTTGCCGCTCTCTTCATCCCATTCAATCAACAGGCTTCCGCCTGACAGCTTCACTGTAACCTTCCGCTCGGCAAGTCCGTTCAGGATACTTGCCACGGCTGCGGCGCAGGCCCCTGTTCCGCAGGCAAGCGTTTCTCCGGAGCCGCGCTCCCACACACGCATCTCTATGGTCTCCCTGTCGATCACACGGACGAATTCTGTATTGATCCTGCGGGGGAATCTCTCATGATTCTCGAACTTCGGCCCGATCCTGTCTATATCCAATTTCTCCACATCTTCCAGGAATACTACCACATGCGGATTGCCCATGGATACGCCTGTGATCTTATATTCCATCCCGTCCACCACAATTGGTTCATCGATCACCTCTTTATCTTGATCTCCCGCATCCGCAGACTGCTCTCCTGCATCCGCTGCAGGCTCCACGGCTTCCTGCCCCACAAACTGTTCATTATCGCCGAATACTTCTTCTCCTAACACCGCAGCTCCATCCGGCGTACATTCTTCCGGAACCTCGAAGAGAATCGGTATTCTCCCTGCCCTAAGCTCCGGCATCCCCATATCTACTCTGATCTGCACGGCCTTGCCGTCTTCCACCGTCAGATCCAAATATTTGATACCGCCCAGTGTCTCAACCGATATACTGGTCTTATCCGTAAGACCATAGTCATAGACATACTTTGCAACACAGCGGATTCCATTCCCGCACATCTCGCTGCGGGAGCCGTCTGCGTTATACATCACCATCTCGAAATCCGCCTTCTCTGACGGACAGATCAGGATCAAACCATCCGACCCGATCCCGAAATGTCTGTCGCTTACATATCTCGCCGCTTCCGCCGGGTTCTCCACCTTCTCCTTAAAACAATTCACATAGACATAATCATTTCCTAATCCATGCATCTTCGTAAATCTCATCTCTTAAACTTCCTTTCCTACTCTGCCATAACGCTCAAAACCATCTCCGCCGTCTCGACCATATTCGTACCGCTGTCCATACTGCTCTTCTGCAGATATCTGTGGGCTTCCGCCTCCGACATATTGTTACGGCTCATCAGCAGCTCCTTCGCCCTCGTTATCACCGCTTTCTGCTGCAAATTCCGATTCTTCTGCTCTAATTTCCGCCTCTTACGTCTCTGCTCTATGGTGCAGTGCATCATTTCCAGGGTATTCATCAGATCATACGCCTTGACCGGCATGGACAGACCGATCACGCCTTCCATAGCGCCCCCGTTCCATTTATCCGAGGATGCTACCAGAAGCATCTCGAAATCACCAGGCAGATACTCCCGAAGCTCCGTATACATCATATCCTTCAACTTATACCCGCACACCACGATTCCCTCATCTGCCATATCTGCATATTGCAGTGCCTGTGCGCCTGCCGTGCAGACTCCGGTGACATCCATCCCGCCGCGCACTATCAGGTTGCGAATCTTGGCCGCATTATCCCTATTGGGAAATGCAACTATAATACTAACCAAACTCACACCCCCCTGCCGTCCTACATCCGATGCAGATACCTTCCAATCTCCCACTCTGTAACCTGTGCACGGTAATCCGCATACTCCTTCTCCTTCGCCTGGATCAGCTTCCTTGATAGATCTTCCCCAAGTACAGACTGGATATACGGATCCTTCTTGAATTCTCCTGCCGCCTCCAGAAGACTTCCAGGCAGCTTCTCTATCCCGGCTCTCTCCCTCTGCTCTTCCGTCATCTCGAAGATATTACAGTCAATGCTGGCCGGCGGTAAGATCTCCTGCCTGATTCCCTCCATACCTGCTGCCAGACATACCGCAAAGGCAAGATACGGATTCGCGGTCGGATCCGGACTTCTAAGCTCCACTCTTGCCGATGTCCCCTTTACTGCCGGAATCCGCAGCAGCGGCGTCCGGTTCTTAGCCGACCATGCAATATAAACAGGAGCTTCATACCCCGGTACCAACCTCTTATAAGAATTCACAATCGGATTCGTGATGAAGCTGACCGCTTTCATATGCTTCATGAGTCCGCCGATAAAATAATATGCCTCCCGGCTCAATCCCCTATCATCCTTCGCATCCGCGAATACATTGCCCCCGTCCCTGTGCAGGGACATATTGATATGCATCCCGGAACCGCTGATCCCGTACTTGGGCTTTGGCATAAATGTAGCGTGCAGACCGTGCCGCTTCGCGATCGTCTTCGCCACCATCTTAAATGTCATGATGTTATCCGCCATTTCCAACGCCTCGCCGTACTGCAGGTCAATCTCGTGCTGTGCAGGAGCGATCTCATGATGGGACGCCTCTATCACGAATCCCATATCCTCCAGGGTCAGCACCATATCGCGCCTTGCATTTTCCCCCAGGTCGAGGGGGCCCACGTCAAAATACGTCGCACTCTCATGTGACAGAGTGGTCGGCCTCCCGTCCTCATCCGCATGGAACAAGAAGAACTCACATTCCGGCCCCACATTGAAGTCATACCCCGAAGCCTTCGCCTCTGACAGCACCTTCTTCAGAATATATCTCGGGTCACTCTCGAAGATACTCCCGTCCGGCTTATAGACATCGCAGATCAGCCTCGCCACCTTGCCTTGCTGCGGCCTCCACGGAAATATGGTAAATGTATCAAGATCCGGGTACAGATACATGTCCGAATCCTCAATTCTCGCAAATCCCTCAATCGACGACCCGTCGAATATGATCTGGTTATCCAGCGCCTTCTCAAGCTGGCTCGTCGTAATGGCGACATTCTTCATCGTACCGAAGATATCCGTGAACTGCAGCCGGATAAAGCCCACGTCCTCTTCTTCCACTAATCTTAAGATATCCTTTCGTGTATAGTGATTCATAGGTATCTCCTCCTGTTAAACTCTCCCCCATTCGGGCGGACTGTCGTCCGATACAATAATATAAAAATGGGCGTTCTCATGCCATGATGAAAACGCCTTTGTTTTGTCTTATTGATTATAGAATAAAAATATGCAGTTTGTCAACTTCTATTCGGCCTCTTCCCAGCCTCCGTCTGCTCCTGACACATAAGAGTTGCCGTTATTGTTGCCGCAGCTAATGCCTCTCTTGATCGGCGCAAGACAGAATCCCTTGATCACGCCGAACAGAATGCAGCACAGGATCACCAGCACCTTCTCTGCCGGCGTCCAGTCCCTTCCGAAAAATTCCTTAACGCTTTCCCATATATCTCTCACCAGAATATCCTCCTTCTTCATTATAGATACATTTTTAATTAATTATAAGATATTTCCAGTCAAAATGGAAGCCATACATTGAAAAAGTATTTTATATTTGTTAGAATAAGATTGCTGTTCAGGCAATGAATCCTACGAATGAGGTGATAAGACTATGGGACTTGCAATTCCTATTGAGACAAGCGCGCGGCACATCCATCTGTGCCGGGAAGATTTTGATATATTATTCGGAGAAGGAAAGGAGCTGACCTTCAAGGCTGAATTAAGCCAGCCCGGACAGTACGTCTGCGAAGAACGGCTTGCCGTGAGAGGCCCGAAGAGCTCCTTTGAGAATGTCGCCGTTCTGGGACCTTTCCGTAACGAGACACAGGTGGAGATCTCCATGACCGATTCCCGCAAGCTAGGGATCCCCGGTATCATCCGTCAGTCCGGAGATACGAAGGATACTCCCGGCTGCATCTTAGAAGGTCCGTGCGGCCAGATCGAACTGGATCACGGTGTGATCATCGCTAAGCGCCATATCCATATGACTCCCGTCCAGGCGATCCAGCTCAACGTGAAGGACAACGACGAAGTATTCGTGATTATGGAGAGCTTCGAACGCTCCCTGATCTTTGCCGATGTGGTGGTCCGCGTCCATCCGAACTTCGCACTTGCCATGCATGTAGATACCGACGAAGCCAATGCCTTCGCCAATGAGAATAACCCGACCGGAGCGCTTCTGAAGCTCTTTGGCGGACGTACATATAATTTACAGAAATGGGCGGAAGAACTGCAGAACGGAATCAACCGCTTCTGACTTACGCTACATCTTCGCCGTCAGCGTCTTCGCGCTGACTCCACTGAGCATCCCAAGCTTCCCGGACAGAGAACTGGTTGCGTCTCCGGGCGCATCCAGTACCACACTGATAATCGATACTCCCCGTTCTCTGTAGGGAATCCCCATACGTCCGACTACATACTGCCGGAATTCATGGAGCAGTTCATTGACCGCACCCGCCGACTCTTCCTCCTTGATAATGATACTGATCACCGATACCCTGTTATCCATCGTCTCTTCCTTTCTTCTCTTATTACCGATCCTTCACCTGCCGTCCCGCGGCATCTAGATGATACCCTTCCTTATAGATTAATTCCGACACCGGAACCAGCCTATACCCCTTCTTCTCCAGACCATTGATCAGCTTCTCCAGAGCCTCAGCCGTGTATTTCGTTCCGCTGTGAAGCCGGATGATCGCTCCGTTCTTCAGATTCTCGTCCTTCAATACCGTCTTCGCAATCTGCTTCGCTCCGTAATCCTTCCAATCGAGACTGTCCACGGGCGATACACCTGACAGTTCAGGAAACCCAAGGGCTGACGGCCAATTTCAACATCAGCTCTGCACCTCAACATATTCCCATGCCATACCGCACATTTTCTTATCATGGGCAATGCCGATACATAAAACTCTGCCTTCAAGCCCCGCATAATATTGCTTGTCCATAATCTGTCTGAGCGCTTCTTCCTTTAACTTCATAATATCCGCGCCCTGCTTAAACTCTATCAAAACATGACACAGCCCAAGCCGCAGCGCTTCTAACCGGATATCACTTCTCCCAAGTCCCATCTCCACATTGCTTGTCACCTTATAAAGTCCGCGCAAACTGATGCACATCCCAAGAAACAACATGTGGTACGCATTCTCTTTTGCATCAAAATAACTTGTACAAGAGGTAACGATTTCCTGATAGACAGACATAAAATGCTCCATATCTCCATTCTGCAGATACCAGAACATCCCTCGCAGACTGTCATCCGATATATGTGCTTGTTCCGCCACTATCTTCTGCAGTTCTGCTCTTACTTCATCATTTGGTATGCGCATCTTCATGAATGTATTATCATACCTTAAATGGGAACGTCCATCTATTCTGTCAGGACCATGCTTCACGGTATGTCCCTGAGTATCATCTGACACCGTCACATACCCCGAATTCACCAACAGCCCCCACAAACTCTGTGTATCCTGAAGTTCTATGAAAGAAGTTTCCAGGTTCACACCCGCTGTCGTTTCACCCTCTTCTATTAATCTGTCAAAATCCTTCCTGAAATGATTACCCGCGCTTCCGAGTGATTGCCTGATCAGATAATTCGTGGATGTATTGACCCAGTAATCACCTAATCTCTTATTCTTGGCATAGTTCAAGACAGACCATGGGTTATAGATATCCATCCCTCCGAACCGATACCCGTTATATTTACGCCTGACTTCCTCCGTCAGGCCTAATCCATAATGTTCTAATATCTTCTGGGTTTCATCTGCTGTCATACCAAAATATCCTGCATAATCCTTACATACAACAGAATATACCTGCAGGTTATTCAGCTTTGAGAAAATACTTTCCTTTGCAACTCTCTGGATCCCTGTCAAAAGCGCCTGACTGACATACTCATTTCCTTTCAATGCGGCTCCATACATTGCACTGAAAAAATCCCCCATCTCCTCCCTGTATCCATTCTCATAACTGCAAAGTACAGGCTGATCATACTCATCAACTAATAGAACGGCCTCTTTTCCATAAAAGCGGCACACTGCTGTCAACAAGTATTGAATGGAAAAAGAAAGATCCGTTCTGTCCAACTTCTTCTCCAAACCATCCTGAAGCGTCTGGTAAAACTGAATATAATACAAATCCTTTTTATCTACCATTCCTTCAAATATCTCATAATATCTCCGGTATTCCTGAAAAATGCTGTTCCACACAGACTGCATAAGTTCCTTCGGATTATTGCCGGTACAATCTTTGAACGTAAAATAAACTACCGGTCTGGAATTCATCTCCTTGACGTATTCTGTTTCCATAATATTCAGCCCGTCAAACAATTTGCGGCTATCCCTGGTTATATCCAGAAACTCCCGAAGCATCGTCATATTCAGAGTCTTCCCGAATCTCCGAGGACGTGTGATCAGCGCCGCGGTATCCCTCTTTTCCAGGAATTCCTTAATAAACAGTGATTTATCTACATAGTATTCATTCTTCTCCCGCACCAGCCGAAACTGGTCATTACCAATTGGAAGTGTCCTATTCATAGTAATCTCCTCCATATGACCGGAAAATATGAATGGCAAAATGATATCTCCATCATCTGATTCCCCTGTATTTTTTCATTATACTTTATTTCTTCTCCTTTCACAACCATTATAAAATTCTAACATTCCAAAATAACGAGCAAAAAACTCACCCGAAACATTTATTCAGACTTTCCACAAAATCTCAATAGAATCATCATATACTTTAATTTTTTCAATAAATGCCTGTGCCGTTATCTTTTTCTCTTCAAACTCTAACTGACCGAATATAATGCCCTGGTAATCCTGTATTCTATTGCGCTCCGGCGATTGATACCTTTCTAAAAGCTCAGTCTTCCGTGCGTCTAATGATTCTAATTCTTTGTTTATGTACTGCATAGTAATATCTGACGCCTCCGACATCAGGTTGATAAGCCTTTGTATTTTATCAGCAATTTCTTTTAGCTCATATTGCCTGTTCCTTTCTTTTTCGGCATCCGGTACCTGTATTTGCTCCTGACTGCACTCGTCAAGTATCTTCTCTAACTCATTCTGAACCTCATATTCAATCTCTTCCGGTCCCTGGGTAAACGACTTCTTGCTGCAGATATGAAGGTTGCCTCTTCCGCTGCAATAAAGATATTTCTTATCCTTCCATTTCCTCACAGTCAGACTATAACCACACTTCCCGCATTTCAGTAAACCTGTCAGCCACGTGCTTTTTCCTTTCCCTGCATTCCCAATCTGCTTATTCTGATCCAGTTTATACTGGCATGCAAGCCAGATATCAGAAGGTATTTTCCCGGGGAAATTTGTCAGAGACAAGACATGCTCCTGAAGGCTGGTATACTTTCGTACATTGCCGGTACGTTTTCCAACTACATGTGCGGAACAAGTTCCGTCAAATTCTTCCAATGTATTAGAGAATCGTTTGATTCCCCTGCTTTCATAATAGTAATATATTTTTTCATCTGCCTGAACATAGACAGGAGAATGCATGATTCTTGACAAAGCTACATTATCCCATGCAGCCCTCTTTTTACATGGAATCCCCCGCTTTGTTAAGTCACTTGCAATCGCACCAAGCGAAGTATCCTCCAGAGCATATCTGTAGAATATTTCCTTTACGACTTCAAATTCTTCCGCATAATCCAAAGACGGCACATGACTGCCTTTTTCATTTTTGATTTTCACATTTACCATGCCATACGGCGCGGGACCTCCGGGCCAGTTCCCCTGACGTATCCGCGTATAATAGTTGTCCGTCACACGTTCTCCTATCGTCTCCCGTTCCAACTGGGCAAACACCATAATAATGTAGATCATGGCTCTTCCCATCGGAGTAGTAGTATCAAATTTTTCGTTTACGGACACGAACTCCACCCGGTTCTTTTCCAGTTCATTCCATAGTTGACCAAAGTCAATGATCGACCTGCTCAGGCGGTCCAGGCGGTAGACGATTATTTTACTGATTTTCCCGTCTTTTACGTCTTTTATCATAGACTGAAAACCCGGGCGCAGAGTGTTCTTACCGCTAAATCCTTTGTCTTCATATATAAGTGCAGTTTCCGGATGACTGCACTCGTGTTTGCACAGATCAATCTGGCTCTTGATGGACAGAGATTCTTTTTTGTCTTTGGATTGCCTGACGTAAATTGCTTCGCGAAGCACAATCATCCGGTTCACCTCCTCCCGACGGCAGAGTTAAAAATCTTTACTTCTGTCTCTTTTCTCCGATTCTTTTATCTGCCTGCAGCTTTATCAGCAGGCTGCGATAAATATGCAAAGCCTCCCGCTGCGGTTCATAATCCCTGGTCTTTGGTTTCCTTATGTTCGTCACCTTCATCCATATTTGCCTCCTTCTTGTCTATAAATATGCCTGTCTGCCTGTCCCAAATTACGGAAATCAAGGAACCAACAATGGCGATCTCTCTGGTTAGTGAGAAAGCCTTTTCCCAATCCATGCCATGGGGGTCCTTACATAAAACATATTCTCTACATTTGCTTACATATGTATCTCTCCTCTCTACTAATGGACTCCTTCTTAAATTTTCTCCACACGTGATCCTTCCTCCTGCCTGACAGCATAAAAATAGGGTGAAGTCCCGCAAGAACTTCACCGTAGGTTAATGGTTTCATAGTTATAATATGTAATTGAATAATTGGACTCTTCCATTCTATCGTTTTAACGAAACCCACTATGAATGGAGACAGATATGGAGAATACATACTCATTTTATTCGTATACTTTTTTGATTTACTTTACAATCCTCGGATAATACTTAAATAATCCTGCCTGTGATCTACCACTGCATATATGATTACTTCCTTTCGGCTTTCGTTAACTTTGTAGAAGCAGCATATTTCTCAAATCGTCAAAAGTCTCTCTTACAGGCGCAACTTTTCCGTTCTTCACATCAGTCTCTGCCTCGGCAAGAGTCTCTAAAAGTTCGATTCTGGCTTTCATCCGTTTATATTCCTCATAAGCTAATGAAACCGTATCCCCTCTCCCATTCACTGTTATAATAACTACCGTATTATTTTCCCTGCACTGTTTTGATATTTCATTATAATGATTTCTTAGATCCGCTGATGGTCTGATTGTTTCCTGCATGGATAACATATAAATACTCCCATTCATTTAAATTCCATATCCTCTGCCGCATCTATTTTTATTTTCTGCCAAAATCATTTATACATGATATTGATTTTTTTCGCATAGAGCAAATTACTCCCAATTCAACCTCTTCCATACTACACCCAAGGCTCTTGGCAATCTGCCTGTATAGATACCTATTACACTTTTCATTCTGTATCGCCTGTGTCAATCGACCATTGGATCGGATAATAACCGCATGCCTCTATCACCCGGATCAAGGAATCATCATAACTATCATAGGGCAGGCGGAATAGCTGCATATCCGCACCCGTCAGCGCCTTCACCTTCTCATGAACCTCCATGATCTCCGCACGCTGCTGCTCTTCATCCATCTCCACCATACTCTTATGGCTTTTACTGTGATTGGCAAGGTCATGGCCCTCTTCCTTGATAATACCTGCAAGCTCCGGGTATTTCTCCACCCAGTCGCCGATAACAAAAAATGTCGCATGGATTCCATGTATTTTCAATATATCCAGAATTTTCCGTATATCCTCGTCTCCCCAGGCTGTCTCAAACGACAGTGCAACCGCTCTCTTACTGGTCTCCACAGAACAGATCGGCATCTCCTTACCGTTCACATTTCCGGAAACCGTCGAAAAACTGGAAATATACTTGAAGGATCCCGCGAGCGCAATCATCAGCGTCAGCGCAAGGATCCCGTAATTCTTCCATCTCTTAAGCTTCTCTTCCATATACATAACTCCAGACATTCGCCTTTGTTAACAGTATATGAATTCTCCTCCCGGAAATATACAATTAGTGACGCCGTGTCTTATACTCCCCTATATATATTCTCATGACAACTATACCAAACTCTCATAGGAATTCTCCATCACATTCGGAAGGAGAGAATAGATGTTGCAGCCGCACAATCCATCAAAATACTTCTTAACCTCCATGAACGCCCGCCACTTATCTAAGGTAAAATCCGGCAGACCATTCCTCAGCGCAACATCTACCAGCCTCTTCTCCATGATACATCCCCCGCCGGGCAGCGATACCGCATCACATAACTGTATCAGCTTATCATAATCATCATATTCTGTCTGATCCAGATATTCTTCAAGGAAGGCCAACCGATCATCCGAGCAGTCATATCTCCCCGCGAAAGTATGGATGTCCTTCATCGGAAACGAATGGGTCAGGCAGATACGGGCAAGCTCCGGCTGATCAAGTTTCATCATATAGTCATACCCGTCAAAAATGTGAAGGATGCCCTTAATTCCCGCCCTTCGCCCGATATCATGCATCAGTCCCATGATATATGCCGTATCGGCATCCATCCCTTCTGCTTTCCCGGCAATCAGCCTGGCATTACCGGCAACGGACAGACTATGCTCCCTCCACGGTCCGGGATTCATCTCTACTCCCTGTTCCAATTCCCTCTCGGCTTCTCTTGCTGTCAGCACCGCGCATTCCCTCCCTTTGCATCATTGAATTAGCCAATGTGACAGTTAGCCGCAGAACTCAATCCCATTCTCTTCGCTCATGCTCTTAACCCGCGCCAGCGACTCTACTCTCACACCCATCTCCCGAATCCTCTGGCCTCCCGGCTGAAATGCCTTCTCAATACAGATACCCGCACCGATCAACGTCGCTCCCGCTTCCCTCACCAGCGTGATCAGCCCCATCAAGGCCGCTCCGTTTGCCAGGAAATCATCGATCAGCAGTACCCGATCCTCTGGCCTTAAGAACTCCCTGGATACAATAATGTCATACACCCGCCCGTGGGTAAATGATTCCACCTTCGACGTATATACGTCCCCCGCGATATTCTTCGTCTTGTTCTTCTTGGCAAAAAGCACCGGAACGCCGAAGCACTGGGCCGCCACACATGCGATCCCGATTCCCGATGCCTCGATCGTCAGGATCTTAGTGATCTTCTCCCCTTCAAATAACCGCTGAAATTCCTTCCCAATCTCTGTAAACAACTCAACATCCATCTGATGATTCAAAAACTTGTCCACCTTAAGTACATCATTACCCTTCACGACACCGTCTTTTCGGATCCGGTCTTCCAATAATCTCATAAGTATCTTCCTCACTCTTTTATCTTGTCAATATCTGTCAGATTTACCCCCAGGCTGGTAAGCAATGCCTTCAAAAGCAGGTATTGGTCTTTTAATCTTGCATATGTTCTAACCGCATTCTCTTCCTTTGCCAACATCATATATTCCTGTATATTTTTGAATTCATCCATGGCATTCTTCATTATCTCTGCACCGTTCATACCATCCCCCCCTCTCTTTTGGCATATCATTCATATATTGATTTTATTATAGCAATAAGCAATTTTTATGTAAAGCCTTTTCCGCCTCCCTTCAGGGTTGTTTCATCAAGACTTTATCATCTATTTTTCAAATTATAAGGTAAAATGTG
>Ga0137308_100570_pt1 | contig 56266 bp, 54 predicted proteins | sample Inofrocosms_June_FD_97181 | JGI IMG/M metagenome (GOLD analysis project Ga0137308, IMG submission 97181) | Mouse cecal microbial communities from Vienna, Austria - N-Acetylneuraminic and N-Acetylglucosamine D2O microcosms_June | ecosystem: Host-associated > Mammals > Digestive system > Large... | reverse complement strand
TTGGTATAAAGTGGCATAATGACATTATTGCAATTATATGTTACAATAATAGCGATATGCTGTTTGGGTTGAGCAAAGTGGCGCGGCAACATAGTAGATTTTTTAGAAGTGAGGATAAAAATATGGCAATGGATTATTCAGTTTACCAGAGTCTCTATACCTATATGAACAGTGTCCTGGGGCGGCTGCAGTCACTGCAGAACATGACGCAGTCGATCGGAAGCCTGTATTCCAATGGAACGCAGTCCAGCAGCAGCCTGTACTCAGGCGGGACGCGGGCGAACGGTCTGAGCTTTGGGGAGACGTTCCAGAACGCGGCAGGCAGACTGGGCGTGCCGGAAAGCATGGACGCGATCTTTCAGGAAGCCGCGGAGAAGTACAATGTCCCTGTCAAGCTTCTGATGGCAGTCGGCAAGGCGGAGTCCGGATACAACGCTGACGCGGTTTCTTCGGCCGGGGCTCAGGGCGTGATGCAGCTCATGCCTGCAACCGCGGCGGCTTTAGGCGTGGAGGACGCATTTGACGCAAGGAGCAACATCATGGGCGGGGCCAAGTACCTGGCTCAGAAGCTGCAGCAGTATAACGGAGACATTGATCTGACCCTTGCCGCATACAATGCAGGGAGCGGCAATGTGGCCAAGTACGGCGGAGTACCCCCGTTTGAAGAGACTATCAACTACATCAGCCGGATCAAGGGCTACATGGGGCAGGAACTCACCACGGGCCAGACGGTCAGCAGCAGGACCGGCACCTCCGGAACATTTGGGGCCAGTGGGAACGCTTCCGGACGGACCGGGACGAGTACAAGCGCGGCGAACAGTTCAACCGCAACGGATCTGACCCAGCAGCTTGCGGAATATTTCGTGGGAATGATGCGGCTGCAGATGATGAGCCGCGTGAGCAGTCTTGGAAAAGGCACTTCCATCGGAAGCCTGGAACCCGATTCCGACTATACCAGCCTGATCTGAACCATTCCCATATGTTGTGTGTGCGTAACTCCTTCCCCACATGATACGGGAAATGCAGGAAAACCGCTCAACAGAAGCGTTTGACTGGTAAATTTTTAATATAAAATTTCACCGAAAAAACTGGACTTTTAAGAAAATAAGGTGTATCATTAATCCGGTATAGGTGTAGTTTGCGAAAAAACTTTCAGGATTTTCAGCAGATAGAGAATGCCGATACAGATGATCACCTTGTTAGAAAGTTTACATTAATAATAAGAAGGAAGTGATACATATCATGTTTGGAAGCTCCATATTTGGAAATACCATGTCAATGGCGAATAAGTCTCTGGATTACCTCTGGAGGAAGATGGAGGTTGTTCAGAACAACCTTGCCAACGTAGATACACCGGGTTATAAGAAGAAGGATGTCAGCTTTGAGGAGGTCTTTGACAAGAGACTTCGGGCGGCAAGCCAGACGAAGAGCAACACACAGATGCGTGAGGCGATCTCGGGGGCGGACTACTTTGTATATACCCCGTATGATTCATCTGCAAGGGTGGATGAGAACAATGTACATTCTGATGTTGAAGAAGCGGATATGGCAAGAAGCGCCCTTCATTATCAATATTTGCTGCAGACCGTAACGGCTGATATCAAGAGATATCAGACTGCGATCAAAGGCCAGTAAAACTTTTTTACCAATTTTTTCCTAAAAATGATGGGACGGCGGGCGGAAGATTGATTTGCCTGCGCTGACATCGCGGAATATTGTCGGGGCGAAGCGGCATGCGCTTGCATGGCTCGCGTATCAGTTTCATATCTTCTATGAAGATATGAAACCGGAGAGGGAAGCTGCCCCGGAGAAGAAATTAAGAAGAAAGGATCGATAGAATCTTATGGAAGATATGTTCATCACTCCCATCCAGCCATGGGACAGGATCGGAGCAGTCGGCTCTGTCGGATCGGTGACAGGCACAGGCTCCGCCGCGTCCGCATCCAAAAGCGTAAAGGGCCAGGAGGGCGTCTCGGCCTTTAAAAGTATTTTCGAGGAAGCGATCAACAACGTAAGAGAGACGGACCAGAACCTGGCGAAGAACCAGTACCTTCTGGCGACAGGCCAGATTGAGGATCCGCACACGGTAGGGATCGCGGCATCCCATGCGCAGCTTTCCATGGATCTTCTGGCGGCGCTGAGGACAAAAGCACTGGAAGCATACAACGAGATTATGCGACTCAGTTCATAATGCACAATTCTGTATCCCGCAAGGGCGTCCGTCATGGAATGCCCCTGCGGGGCAGATCATGAATCAATGTGTGATACAGCTGTTGCACATTGTTCTTTGTGTCTTGAGAAACCGTACCCAAAGGGCATCCCGTACTGATGCTTCGCAGAATCCTTAAACGATGCGGGAATAAATAGATAAGAGAGTATTGGAACATGAAAGAAAAGTTGGGGCAATTCAAAGAATTTGCTGGAAATTTAAGCAGTAAAACGAAAAAGATCATTATTGCCGCGGCCGCCGTGCTTGTCGTGGCAGCGGTCGTGATTGCGTTGATTCTCAACAACCGCCCGTATGCAGTCCTGTTTACCGGACTGGGCGAGCAGGAGGCGCAGCAGATCACGGCGAAGCTGCAGGAGGAGCAGATTGCGTTCCGCTATGAGGGTAATTCCACCATCATGGTGCCGGAGAACGTGGTGGATCAGACGAAGGCGACCCTTGTACAGCAGGGTTACCCGAAGAGCGGTTTTACATATGAAACGTATTTGAAAAATGCGAGTCTGCTGACTACAGATTCTGAAAAATCAAAGCTCGAGCTTTACGATCTGCAGGATCGTATCGGCGCCACCATCAAGATGTTTGAAGGTGTATCAGATGCCAAGGTCACGATTGCTCTGGGGGAGGATAACCGCTATGTCCTCAATGACTCAGAGACAAAGTCCAGCGGATCGGTCACGGTCATTATGCAGGACGGCAGCGCTCCGACGAAGGAGCAGACAGCTGGCATGCAGCGGCTTGTGGCAAAGAGCGTTCCGAATATGGAGATCGATGAGGTTGTCGTTATAGACGGGACATCCGGAGAGACTGTATCCGAGACGGAGGAAAACAGGACGGCCAACAGCTCCGACGCGGAAGAGATCGCGGCAGTCGTGGAAGGCCAGATCGAGAGAAAGATCCTGAAAGTCCTTGGACCGATTTACGGAGAGGACAATGTCAGCGTCGCGGCAAGAGCGCAGATCAACATGGAGCAGCTCATCCGGGAGTCTACCACATACAGCACTCCGGAAAAGATCGACGACGAAGATAAGACCGGAATCATCAGTCATGAAGATACATACAATGAAAGGTCCGGTACGGGAAATACGGCAGGAGGCGTGGTCGGAACAGAGACCAACGCGGACACGGCCGAGTACAATACAGAAGGCGACGGCAACGGCGCCAGCGCGTCCAGCGAAAGCAGGTCTACGGATTACCTTGTGAACCAGATCAAGGAACAGGGTCAGGTGGATTCCGGCGCGTTGGATGACCTGACGGTATCCGTCGTAGTCAATGGAAATGGATTCGGAAGCCTGAGAGAAGCTCAGCTCCGTTCTCTGGTCGGCAACGCGGCCGGGATCGCGCGGGCGGAGCAGGCTGACAAGATCACCCTGGCAAGCGCGCCGTTCGACGGAAGAGCGGACGACGATGAAGACGCGGAGACAGCAAGCAGCTCACTGCTTGAGAGCGTTCCGCTGTGGGCGATCATCGCGGCAGTCGCGTTGCTGCTGATCCTGACAGGTATCATCGTGGTACTGATCATCAGACGGCGCAGGGCTGAGGAAGAAGAGGAAGAAGAGGAACTTCTGGAAGAAGAAGTTGAGCATATTGATCTCAATCAAGAGCTTCAGCAGATTCAGAATGACAGAGGTATGGAACTGAAGAGGAGCATTCGGGAGTTCGCGGAACAGAATGCGGAGATATCTGCCCAGTTATTGAAGAACTGGCTGAACGGGGGCGGTTTAGATGGAGGCTAATGCTGCGTTATCCTTGACACCGGAGCAGAAAGCGGCGGCAGTCGTAGTCTCTCTGGGAGCTGACAAAGCATCCAAGATTTATAAGCATTTAAGTGAATCAGATATAGAGAAGCTGACCATAGAGGTTGCCAAGCTGGGGCATGTGACCCCGGAGCAGATGGAGGCGGTCTTAGACGAATTCTACAAGACCTGCCTCACACAGAAGGTGGTAACCGACGGCGGCATGGAATACGCCCGGGCAGTCCTGGAAAAGGCGTTCGGTGAGAGTACAGCGCAGTCGCTGCTGGATAAGCTGGCCAAGTCCATGAAGACACGGCCTTTCGAATTTATCCGAAAGAGCGATGTCAAGAATCTGTTCTCCTTCCTGCAGCACGAGAGACCCCAGACCATAGCGTTGATTCTCTCCTATGCGGATCCGGATCAGGCGTCATTTGTCATCGGCGAGCTTCCAAAGGAGAAGCAGATCAAGGTGGTAGAGGCGATTGCCAAGATGGAGAGCGCCTCTCCCGAAGCCATCAAGATCGTGGAAGCCTCCCTGAAGAAGCGGTTCGAGAGCGTACTGACGACCGCGGACTTTACAACCATCGGCGGCATCGACTACATAGCAGAGGTCATGAACAACATGGACCGCGCGAACGAGAAGTTTATCTTCGACGAATTGGGCAAGGAGAACGAAGAACTGGCCGAGACCATCCGGAAGAAGATGTTCGTATTCGAGGACATCGTATCGATGGACAACAGGTCCATCCAGAGATTCATTCGGGAATGCGACGTCAAGGACATCGTATACGCCCTCAAAGGATCCGATCAGAATATCAAGGATCTTGTATTTGCGAACGTATCCAGCCGTATGGCAGAGAGCATTCAGTCCGACCTGGAGGTTACGGTCAATGTACGTCTGCGCGATGTAGAAGAAGCACAGCAGAGGATCGTAGCTGTGATCCGTCGTCTGGAAGAAGCAGGCGAGCTGATCATCGTGAAGAGCGGCAAGGACGAGATCATTGCCTGATCCTGATCTTTCAGACGGATGATAGAAAAGACGGAATCCCGGTCTGCCGCGGCACTGCGCGGCGGGGCGGATCAGAAAAGCCGAATGCGGCGCATGAAGCCGTTACGCATACCGCAGCATAGACAGAAAGGATGATACCGATGCCCAGGATTATGAAAAAGCCGGACGAAGCACAGGATATCCGGCCATATGACTTCTTCGCAGGGTTCCAGATTGAGCGGACCGTGTCAGCCGAAGAGCCGGAAGAGGAAGAAGAGGAAGACGGCGGGGCGGAGGAGGAAGTGAAGGAAGAGCAGTTTGCCACGGAGCGGGCGAACGAGATCATAAGCGAGGCGGAAAAAAAGGCGGAGCAGATCCTTGCGGACGCGCGCGGCCAGGCGGACATCCTTCGTCAGAAGGCATTTCGCGACGGATACGAGGAAGGCTGCCAGAACGGAACCCGGGATGCCTATGAGGAGCAGCGCAAGCTCCTGGATCAGGAGATCCGCCAGCTGCAGACCAACGCCGCGGATGTGATAGAAAGTGTTTCCATTGAAAAAGCAAAGCTTCTGGAGCAGTATGTGGATGACCTGAAAAGGATCTCCCTGGCTGTGGCGGAGAAGATCATCCAGACCAGCCTGCAGTCCAGCGGGGACATTGTGAAGCGCATGATCCTTGCGGCCACCGACAAGATCACCAAGAAGCAATGGGCAAAAATATACATAACCAAGTGCGACACCGGCATATCCATGGATGTGGATACGGAATTTTTGGACGCCATGTCCAAGCTGTCCGAAAACATCAAGATCATTACCATGGACAACGGCGAGGAGGGAACCTGCATCATTGAGCTTCCCGACGAGATCATAGACGCCAGTGTGAGCACACAGCTTGAAAATATCAAAGACATCCTGAACAATGTGAGGGTGTAGCGCATATTGATAAAGAGAGCAGTCAGACAGATGTGACCGGCGCGGTCAGAAAAAGCAGGTGCCCGCGTGCCGGAGCATGATACAGATACAGACAGAAACCGAGGTGAACGCAAGTGTTTTCGAAGCTGCCGGAGCTGATCCAGAAAGCAGAGACAGTCAGCTACATAGGAAAAATTGAAAATGTAATCGGCATGTCTATGGAATCCTCCGGAAACCGCGCCAGCATCGGTGATATTGCCATGATCTACAATGAGGAGAAGCGCAGGCAGATCCCTGTGGAGGTCGTCGGCTTTCGGGAAGATAAGATGCAGCTCATGGCCTATGAGAACCTGAGCGGCGTTTCGGCAGGCAGCTTTGTGCGGAACACCAGGAAGCGTCTCAAGATCCCGGTAGGAGAATTTCTGCGGGGGCGCATCATAGACGCTACGGGCAACCCCATGGATGACAAGGGGCCGCTGCCCTCCTCCAGATATTATTACGTAGAAAACGCATTTATCAACCCCATGTCCCGGCCGCCCATCTCCGACCCTCTGGAGTTCGGCGTCAAGGCGATCGACGGCATGAATACCATCGGCAAAGGCCAGCGTATCGGCATTTTCGCAGGAAGCGGCGTGGGCAAGAGTACCTTGCTCGGCATGATCGCAAAGAACGTCAAGGCAGATATCAACGTCATTGCGCTGGTAGGAGAGCGAGGCCGTGAGGTCCGCGAATTTGTGGAAAATGACCTGGGCCCGGAAGGGATGAAAAGGAGCGTGGTCGTCGTAGCCACCTCGGATCAGCCCGCCATGCTCCGCGTCAAGTGTCCCCTGGTTGCCACCACCATTGCCGAATATTTCAAAGACCAGGGGAAGGACGTCCTGCTGATGATGGACTCCCTCACCCGTTTCGCCATGGCACAGCGCGAGATCGGGCTTGCCACAGGAGAGCCGCCTGTGGCGAGAGGATATACCCCGTCCATCTACGCGGAATTTCCCAAGCTCCTGGAGCGCAGCGGGAATTTTGAAAAAGGCTCCATCACCGGGGTCTACACCGTGCTGGTAGAAGGGGACGATACCAACGAACCCATATCCGATACGGTACGGGGAATCCTGGACGGACATATCGTGCTGACCAGAAAGCTGGCTAATGAGAACCATTTCCCGGCTATTGATATCAATGCGAGCATCTCCCGTCTGATGTCCAGCATCGTACCCCAGGAGCATAAGGACGCGGCGGCAAGACTTCGGGATATCCTGAGCCTGTATACAAAAAATGAGGACCTGATCTCCATCGGCGCGTACAAGGCGGGGACTAACCCCAAACTGGACGTTGCTATTTCTAAGATCGATAAGGTCAATGAATTCTTAATGCAGAAGACAGACGAAAGCTTTTCAGTTGAGGAATCGCTGCGGATTATGCAGAGGATCCTGCACTAGATATGCCAGGCGGCCGATACGGGCTGCGAATAATCAAAGCGAGGACGCACGAAGATGAAAAAATTCTTTTTCCCATTGGACACGGTACTTCGTTATAAGGAGCAGGTACTGGACAGCCTGAAAGGGGAGCACGCCAGGATACTGGCGAAGATCAGGGAATGTGAAAACGCAATTGATGAACTGGAACACGAGTACAGCCAATGCGCTGCCGAGTTTCAGCAGAATAAAATGAATGGTATGAAGATCAACGAGATGCATACCTATGAAAATTACTTTGACTCACTGCGCCTGAAGATCCGCAGAAAGCAGGAACAGCTTGCAAGGCTGCGGGAGCAGGAGGAGATCAAACGGAAGGAAGTCGTGGAGGCGAAGAAGGAGACCTCATCGATTGATAAATTAAAAGAACGGAAGCGGTTTGAGTACGATAAGGAAGTATTAAAACAGGATGAACGATTGATTGAGGAATTTGTGACCACAAGGGACGCCATGGCAAGGCTGAACGGATGATCACTTATTGCCATGTCTGCATTCAAGAAGGGACAGCCGGGAGCTGCCGTATCCGCGGCATGACACACCCGGCCGTATGGAATAAGGGTAACCCTGTATTTACTACAGTTACCATATAAAATATTTCCGATCACGGAAGCCCGTCTCTGACGGGGATTTCGGATCGAGGCAGAAAGGAGGAAAAACCAATGGTGAATGTAAATGTGAAGGCAATGGACATCGGTTTCCAGGCGCCGGACAGCGGCAAGACCAACAGTACGGGCGTGAAGAACACCCAGTCGGATCAGTTCAAGAAGCTGCTCGAAGGCAAGCAGGACGGCAGCCAGGACAGCACTACACAGGAAGTATCCAAGGACGGCAAGCCGGAGAAAACCGAGGAAACCGAAAAGCCTGAGGAAGGCAAGGACACCGACACAAAAGACACCAAAGAGGACACCGCGGAGGAGACAGTCAGCACAGACGACAGCCAGGCAATGGGTCTGCTTGCGGCATACCAGATGAGCCAGGGCATGCGCCCGGAGGTTCTGACGACCGAGCCGGAGGTAGTTATTGAAGTGCCGGAGGTAGTTCAGGCGGACGCAGAAGTGACAGCAGTAGATCCGACAGCGGCGGGAGAGCTGATCGCTGATGGAATGACGGAACAGGTCAATGTACAGCCGGAGCAGAATGTGACCGCAGATACGGCAGCGAATTTCCAGGCAGAGGTGAAGACTCAGGAAACCGTTCAGGTAAAAGAGCCTGAGGTCCAGGCAGCAGCGCCGGAGACAGCAGAGACAGCGCCGATCCGCAGAGAAACGGTAAAAACCCAGTCCACGGGAGAGGAAACCCAGCCTCAGACAGATGATAATACCCATGCGGAACAGTCCGCTGCAGCGCCGGTAGCGCAGGCACCTGTCCGGAACATCCAGGAGGAGATCCCTCAGGAAGTGACGAAGGTCCATGTGGCACAGCCGGAGGAGCTGCCCGAGAAGCTGACAGACCAGATCCTTGGAAAGATGCAGGAAGGCGCGGATTCCTTTGAGATCGAGATCGAGCCGGCGAACCTGGGCAAGATTGCGGTCAAGATTCAGTATCAGGACGGTCAGGCTACCGTATCCATCTTCTGTACGGAAAAGAGAGCGCTGGAAGTGCTGGGCGACCGCGCGAGAGAGATCGGCGTGATCATCGACAAGAACCTGGGCGGTGAGACGAAGATCATTGTGGAGAAGCAGGAACCCGACTATCTGAACCGGAACAACGACGAGAACCAGCAGGGCAAACAGGACGAACGGGAGCAGCAGAAGGAAAACCATCAGAAGCAGGACTCTGAAGATTCCGAGCAGTTCTTACAGAAGCTCCGCCTGGGACTCACAGTGTAATTAGTAATAGAAAGGAGACGAAGAACATATGGCAGTAAATTTGGACAGTGATGTAGCAAGTGGATTGTATAATGCAAGCCTGGCAACACAGGCAGGCGCAAAGTCTGATAATTCCACACTCAGTACCGACGACTTCTGGAAACTGATCGCCGCAGAGCTGAAGTATCAGGATATGTCCAATCCGATGGACAATGCGGCAATGATGGAGCAGATCACCCAGATGTCCAATATGAGCACCATGAGCTCTATGGCAACGGCGATCTCGAATTTTTCAACCGTAATCAATAACCTTTCGTCCGTAACGCTGACCACCTATTCCACAGGGCTTCTTGGAAGGGAAGTCACGGTTGTAACCAAGACCGACGAGGATGGTAAGGTAGTCGAGACAAAGAAGGGAATTGTGACCGGGGTAGACTTGACCGGAGCCACATCCGTATATGTGGACGGTAAGAAATACGAGCTGTCAAGCATCATGGCTATCGGGGACGTGCCGAAGGTGGATACGGATGATAAGACCGATTCCACAGATAAGACAGAGGATACAGACGACAAGACCGATTCCACAGACAAGACAGAGGGAACAGACGACAAGACGCAGGATTCTAAGAAGTAGAGCATTTGCAGGTGAGAGATAAAGGCGGTGCATATGATGGGAAACAAGATCAATCAGATTCCTCCGGTTAATCAGATCAATCAGATTACAAATGCCGGCGCGCTGAAGCTTCAATCTGCTTCACTGCAGCTTCAGAAGACGGCAGACACCACTTCGGGCGTACAGTTTTCAGACCTTCTGCAGCAGGAGGCGCAAAAGGCGCAGTCCGTCCAATTCTCGAAGCATGCGGCGCGGAGAGTGCAGGAGCGCGGCATCAATATGACAGACAATCTTCTCAATGACCTTAATCAGGCAGTTCAGAAGGCCCGGGCCAAGGGCGCCAGGGATGTAGTCATCATCGGGGAGAGCGGAGCCTTTATTGTAAATGTCCCGAACAACGTAGTCGTGACAACGATGTCTGGAACGGAAATGAAAGAAAATATTTTTACCAATATTGACAGTGCCGTACTCATGTAAGCCGGACCATTTGTGGAGGTTTCGTGCCTGCGTGACTCGCAGGTACAGGCGCGCGCCCTCTTTGGAAAAGGAGCGGGGCGCGCAGGTACGGCAGAGGGTTGTATAGAAAAGAAAGGAAGTAAATAAAAATGGTCAGATCAATGATAGCAGGAGTCGCAGGACTCAAGGCGCATCAGTCCAAGATGGACGTAATCGGTAATAATATCGCCAATGTAAATACATGGGGATTCAAGGGATACAGCTACAACTTCAAGGACTCCATGTACACAAATACATTCAACAGTTCCGGCGGTGATGTGACAGCAGGTGCTTACGGTGGGCGTAATGCATCCCAGGTTGGTTATGGTTCTCAGGTATCATCGATCTCAAATGTTTTCGAGACAGGGGCACCGGCTCCGTCATCCAGACCAATGGACTGTATGATTGACGGAACAGGATTCTTCCTGGTGGGACCGATGGTAAACGGAAGCTTTACGGATATCAAATCTTCGGGATTGAGTCTCTCCAGAGTTGGTATATTCAGTGTAGACGAAAACGGATATCTGGTGGATGACCAGAGAAGTTATGTGTATGGATATGCGCTGGTAGACGGTACAGGTATACCGGAAACGCCGGCTACAGGGGCAAGTTTGACAATGAGAGGGGTTGTGCCTACAATCAGTAAAGGTACAGGTACGAATGGTACTAATCAAATTACAATAGCAGGCGTTACGGTGGAGACTACCTATGATGAAAATGATATGGTAAAGGCGGTAGAGGACTGGGTAGATAAAGCATTAACAGATACTAAGTTTGCAGGGTGTACGATTGAATATAATGGTTTTACTCAGGTTACAACTGCTGCAGGACCACCTGCAACAACAGAGAGTAGACCTAGCTTCACGATTAAAGCAAATGGAACAGGAACTGCAACAACGAAGCAGGTAACTGATTTGGCAGGTGAATTTGGTAGTACGAACACCGCCGGATTTGAAATAAGAGACCAAGTGGATGGTAAAGATTACATTGCAGGTATCCCCGCAGAATTTTCAGAGGAACTTTCCACGATCAGAATCCCAATAGATCCGACGACAGGGCAGCGCTATCAATTGGATAATTACTCAATCAGTGAAGACGGAACTGTGATCGGTGTCGATGAGCAGAAACGAGTGATTGCGCTTGGACAGGTCGCTTTGATTTCTGTCCAGAATCCGAATGGTCTGGAAAAGACAGATGGCTACTATTATACAATTGGCGACAATGCGGGTGAAGTAACTGACGTGAAGCCAAGCACAGGCCCCGCAGGAAGACTCCTCGGCGGTAAACTGGAAATGGCCAACGTAGACCTTGCCAACGAGTTCTCCAACATCATCACAACCCAGAGAGGTTTCCAGGCGAACTCGAAGATCATCACTGTAACGGATGAGATGCTGCAGGAACTTGTAAGCATGAAACGTTAGTCCTGAATGATATCAACCAGGACTGCGCAGCAGCTTGCAGATACATGACATATAAACAATTTATTTGCATATCCATATAAATATCGCTGCGGATCTGCCATGAAGCATATTCCATGGCAGGTCCCGGCCTGATGTACTGTCTGTAATGATGAAGATTTAGATTTGTACAAAGGGATTGTAAGCCGACTGTCCGCGCATATCCATCATGCGGCAGGGTCATCTTTTACAGTTCCGCAGTTCATGCGGTCTGTGCAGGTATTGAATCAATATTGCCTGCTGTTTAATGATATAGAGGAGGTAAAAGCGCAGCTAAGATTCCTTCTGTAATCCTGGCCGCGTTTGAAAAAGAAGAGGGAATATGATATGATTATGCTGACCAAATTAAATGACAATAAGATCGTGCTGAACTGCGATCAGATCGAATCGGTAGAACTGATACCGGAATCCAAGGTGATCATGATGAACGGGAAGTTCTTTATCGTGAAGGAAAGCGCTGAGGAGATCATTGAAAAGACAATTGCGTATAACGAAAAGATTCATAGTTTCCATACGGACAGATAAAAAGGTAAGGGCGGTGAAGAGAATATGGATATAACAACAATTTTAGGTATCATCATAAGTGCGGTGCTGATTGTATTCGTCGGCATCAATCCGACAAAGCTGGGGAACTTCTGGGACCCGCCGAGTTTGGCGATCGTAGTCGGCGGTGCGATCTGCGCGGTCCTTGCCAGCTACCCGTTAAAGACACTGGCGACGATTCCCAAGATGATGGCACTTGTAATTCAGGGGAACCGCTACAACATCGGTTTTCTGGTGGACACACTGGAGGAGATGGCGCAGCTTGCCAGAAAGAACGGCTTGCTGGCGCTGGAAGAAAAGGCCAATGAGATCGACGACCCGTTTTTCAAGCAGGGCATCATGCTCATCGTGGATGCCACGGAACCCGAGGAGGTCCGGGCGCTCCTGGAAAATGAAGTGGATGCCATGTCCGCGCGGCATGAGGAAGGCATCAACCTGTTCAACAAAGCTTCCGCGTTTTCACCGGCATTCGGTATGATCGGAACGCTGGTCGGACTGGTAAACATGTTGAAGGAGATGGACATTGACTCGGGCGGAGCTTCTGCTATCGGTCCTGCCATGGCGACAGCCCTGATCACCACATTCTACGGCTGTATCCTCGCAAACGTACTTTTCTCACCTATTGCAAATAAGCTGACGGTCAGAAACGAAGAAGAACTTCTGTATAAGCAGATCATGATCGAAGGTATCCTTGCGATCCAGTCAGGAGACAATCCGAAGTTCCTGAAAGAGAAGCTGGTTACATACGTTGCCCAGAAGGGGCGTGAGAAGCTTCTGGATTCATCGGGCGGAGGCGGAAAAGCTGACGCGGAATAATGACAGATGACTGACCGGGTATATCTGGCTGTGAGGCACACGGATATGCGGCAGGCAACAGGAGGAGAATATGAAGAAGAGGAATAAATCAGCCAGCGGCGGCGCGAACTGGATGGATACATACGGTGACCTGGTTACACTATTGCTGTGCTTTTTCGTGCTCCTGTACTCCATTTCTACCGTAGACCAGGCAAAGTGGGTACAGGTTGTAAAAAGCTTCAACCCGAACGCGGTGGAGGTCTCACAGATCGCCATAGACAACGTACCGGAGGCTACGGATGAAGTCCCCAACCACGTGGAGGACGGGTCGATGGACGAGGACGAGTTCGACTCCCTGTATGAGGAACTGAGAAAGGCCTTGGAGGAAGCCGGGATGGAAGGAGAGGTGGATCTGTACAAAGGCGATGGGTTTACATTTGTTACATTTCGTGACAATGTGTTTTTCGCAGGGGACAGTTCCATTATAAAAGATGAAGGAAAAGGGATTTTGGATCAGTTTGCCACAATCATTTCAGGAGTATCGGAGTCCATCAAGGAAATCCAGATCCTGGGACACACCACGCAGGCAGATCCAAACCAGATGAACGAGCCGGAATCAGACCGTGTACTTTCGGCGGAAAGAGCGGCCAGAGTTACGGCATATATTCAGCAGCGGACGACGGTAACGCCGGATAAGCTGGTAGCTGTATCTTACGGACAGTTCCGTCCGATCGCTCCGTTCGATACGGAGGAGAACCGGGCAAAGAACCGAAGGGTAGAGATGCTGATCACCAAGTCGGATACCGTGTCGAAGAGCCTGGAAGAGTACTATGCGGAGATGGACAGAACAGCGCAGTAACCGCAGTCAACCGCCTGACGGCGGAGGACGGCCGGTCCTTCCAAAGGCCGAATCAGAAGCTGAGCATGCTAATTAATAATGAAAGTAGGGGTTTGGGATGGCAGATGTATTATCACAAAGTCAAATAGACGCGCTGCTGAATTCAATGCAAAATGCCGAATCGGAGACAAAGGCGTCGGAGCCTGAAAAACCGAAGCAGGAATACAGAAAATATGACTTTTATAGTCCGAAAAAGTATACAAAAGATAAGCTGAAAATGCTTCGCAGCATCTATGACAACTACTGCAGGATCGCGACATCGCAGATCAACGGCCTGTTCCGGCTGGTGAGCGAGGTGGAAGTGGTCGGGATCGAGGAGCAGCGTTATTATGAATTTGGAAACGCGCTGAATGAGACGGACGTATTGACCGTGGCTGAAGTGGAATTGCCGGATAATTCCACCAATCCGCCCGTACTTTTCCATATAGCGCCGACGCTGATGACGGCGATGATCGACCGGATGCTGGGAGGACTTGGATTTGACAGGTCCATCGATATATCTTATACTTATACGGATATAGAGCTTGCGTTGTATGAGAAGATCATCAAGTATCTGGTGGCGATTAACACAGATGTGTGGGGAACCCACATCGCATTGAATACGCAGTTTGAGCATATTGAGGAGAACCCGAGCATGTTCCAGGGGATCAGCGTGGACGAGACGGTTGTCATCATCATGCTGACGATCACGCTTGGAGACGTGGTAGGAACGATGAACATCTGTATCCCCGGGACTCTGCTGAGCAATATCTTCGATATCATTGACAAGACGAAGCATATTGCGAAGAAGGGCGAGCATGTCAAGAGCAACAGGGAAGAGATCATGGACAGCATTCGGGAGTCCACGATGGACGTTATGGCGCAGCTTGGTGTGGCGAAGCTGAACCTGGACGATGTATACAATCTCCATGTAGGAGACGTGATCGACCTGAACAAGCCGCAGGATTCCCTTGTTTCCCTGTTTATCGAGGGACAGCCTTGGTTCAACGGGCAGCTTGGCGTACATAACAAGAATGTCGCAGTAAAGATTGAAGACCGCATTATTGAAAATAAAGAGGATGTAGCGGTATAAATTGCCATTGCCGGCAACACACGTATGGCATGCCATACACAATTACTGCATTATTTACCAGATAAATCTGTTGAAATATCTGTGTATATAAATTACAATAAGTATAATATTGAAAAAAGAGAGGTATAGGAAAATGGCAAAAATAATGTTAGTAGATGACGCTGCATTTATGAGGATGATGTTAAAGAATACCCTTACCCAGGCGGGCTATACGGACCTGGTTGAGGCGGAAGACGGCGCAAAGGCTGTGGAGGTCTATTCAGCGGAGAAGCCGGACCTTGTATTCATGGACATTACCATGCCGAACAAGGACGGTCTGGAGACTTTGAAGGAGATCAAGGGAATGGATCCCGGCGCGACGATCGTGATGTGTTCCGCCATGGGCCAGGAAGCGATGGTTATGGATTCCATCAAGTCCGGCGCGAAGGACTTTATCGTAAAACCATTTAAGCCGGAACGTATTTTGTCAACTGTGAAGAAGATTCTCGGCTAAGCGGAGGTGTATTATGTCTTTTTTGAGTTCATTTGATATCAGTGCTTCGGCGCTGACGGCTGAGAGGCAGAGACTGGATATTGCTTCCCAGAATCTTGCGAATACCAATTCCACCCGTACGGAGAGCGGCGATGGACCGTACCGGAGAAAGATGGTCGTATTTCAGGAGATTCCGTCTACCAACGTGACATCTTCGAGAAACTCCGCGGCTTCTGGTTCTTTTCGTTCCAGATTCAACAGCCTTTTGAACAAGAACGCTACCAAGGGCGGCGTACAGGTGACTGAGATTATTGAAGATGAGAGAGACCTGTACCCGGTCTACAACCCCGATCATCCGGATGCTGATGAACAGGGCTATGTCATGATGCCGAATGTGGATCCTGTGAAGGAGACGGTGGACGCCATGTCCGCGACACGGTCTTATGAAGCGAATATTACGGCATTCAACGCAATGAAGACGATGGCAATGCGCGCATTGGATATCGGAAAATAATATGAGGGGGATATCCTCGAAAGGAGAGTAGCGTTAGTATGAGTTCGGAGTGCTTTAGCAAAATGGAAATAGACGCGATAGGCGAAATACTGAATATCAGCCTTGGCGCATCTGCTACGGCAGTTTCTACAATGCTGAATGCCAGGGTAGACATTACGACGCCTGTCGTAAACATCGTTAGCAAGGAAGAATTCCATATGGGCGAGGTGGAGCCCGCGGTCGGCGTTGAGATTACTTATGTCGCCGGCCTGGAAGGCAAGAACGTCATGCTCTTAAAACGGCACGATGTAAAGGTCATTGTAGAGATGGTCATGGGCATGGAGATTGCCGATGAAGATTTCGAACTGGATGAGATCAACGTCAGCGTGGTCTGCGAGGTCATGAACCAGATGATGGGGTCTTCCGCGACAGCATTGTCTGAATTTCTGGGGAAGATGGTCAATATCTCGACCCCGATTTCGTTTGAAGTTGCCAATGCGCAGGAATTTATTGATAAATATTTTGTAGACGATCAGCCGAAGGTTGTCGTAGGCTTTACTCTGCGGATTGCGGAGAAACTGGAGAGTGAGTTCTTCAATGTGATGCCGATGGAACTGGCGAAGGGGCTTGTGGAAGGATTCCTTCCGGAGGACGCGATCATTGATATCAGTTCCCTGCAGGAGGATAAGCCTGCGCCGGCACCAGCGGCTCCGGAGCCGGCAGCTTCGGGAGGAGGCGGAACGCTTTCCCAGGAAGAGATTGAGAAGATGCTTGCGGGCGGTCTCAGTGAAGAACCCGCGCCCGCCCCGGCTCCGGCAGCTTCGGGAGGAGGCGGCGGAACGCTTTCTCAGGAAGAGATTGAGAAGATGCTTGCAGGCGGTCTTGGAGAAGAACCTGCGCCCGCGCCGGCTCCCCAGCCAGCACCGATGGCGGCACCGGCAGCGCCGAGTATGCCTGCGGCACCGGCGGATACGGGAGCGGCCGGTATGATGCAGGGAACGGCAGGTATGGCGCCGGCCCCGCAGATGATGCAGGCGGCAGTGAGCCCGGATGTGGCAATGATGCAGATGCAGATGATGCAGCAGATGATGCAGCAGATGCAGCAGATGCAGCAGCAGATGACAGAAAAGGCGGCAGAGAGGGCCGCGGCGGCGGAGCCGAAGATGATCCATGTGCAGTCGCCGTCCCAGCAGAAGCTGAAGGCGGAGAACGGCATTGTGCTTGAAGGTGTCCAGGAAGAGAACATGGAACTGATCATGAGCGTGCCTCTGGAGATCTCGGTGGAGATCGGAAGGACCAGGAAGCTTGTGAAGGATATCCTGGATTTCACGAAGGGCTCGTTGGTGGTTCTGGACAAGTTGGCGGGAGAGCAGGTAGACCTGTTTGTCAACGGGCAGTGTATCGCCAAGGGGGATGTGGTCGTTGTGGAGGATAACTTCGGTATCCGTATCACGGAGATCATGAAGGTCAACCTGGCGGCGCTGGAGTAAGGCGGCTTCCTGATTTTAAGAAAGGTTTCTGATGTGGAACAAAGGGCTGCGGCATCAGAGTTGAGGTAGGATTTTATGTGGAGAATTTTCGCCACATTTGTCATAGTGGCATGTATTATTTACTTAAGCTATCTGGCCAGCAAGTATGTGGGCCGGGGGATGAGTAAAGGCAGCAATTCCCGTTATATGCGCCTGATCGACCAGCTTTCGCTGGGGCAGGACCGACATATCGCGGTGGTACAGGTGGGGGGAAAGTATCTGCTCGTAGGGGTGACCGCAGGGCAGATCAGCATCCTGTCTGAGGTGGAGGATGAGGAGCTCTTTCCGCTGGCTCCCGGGGAGGAAGGCGGAGGCTCACAGCCGATAGACTTCAGAAAGATGCTGGGCAAGCTGAATGACCTGGGCAAAAGAGGAGGTAAGGATTAGTGTATGATTCTCTGATAAATGTGAACGGCGAGCAGGTGCCTACATTAGACATATTGTTGATGCTGACGATCATTTCACTTCTGCCGTCACTCTTAATCATGATGACCTCTTTTACGAGGACCATGATCATCCTTTCTTTCCTGAGGACTGCCATGGGTGTTCAGCAGACACCGCCTAACATGGTGCTGGTGGGTATTTCCATCTTTCTGACGCTGTTTATTATGAATCCGGTTATCTCAGATATCAATACGCAGGCCTATACGCCGTATAAGAATAATGAGATCACGCAGGAGGTGGCGCTGGAGCGCGCCCAGGTTCCGCTGAAGCGGTTCATGCTGAGCAATACGACAAACAGTTCTCTGCGGCTGTTTACGGATATCGCTGGGCAGGAGGTGCCGGATGAGGCGGAATTTGAGGATAAAGACGCATATGTGGACGCTATGATGGATATGCCGATGACGGTCGTGATCCCCTCCTTTATGACGAGTGAGCTCAAAAGGGCGTTTACGGCAGGATTTTTGCTGTACATCCCATTTCTGCTGATCGATATTGTGGTATCAAGTACGCTCATGTCCATGGGTATGATGATGCTGCCGCCGGCTATGATCTCCATGCCGTTCAAGCTGCTGCTGTTCATTACCGTGGACGGATGGGAGCTGCTGTTTAAGAATATTGTGGACGGATTCCATTAGCGCGAACGGATGGATCTGCCGGGGGGATTATGAAGAAGGAGGAAGCGGGATATGACAAATCAACAGATAAGTGAGATCATATATGAGCTATTCATATTGATCCTGCAGATTGCGGGGCCGCTTCTGGTCATCAGTATGATCGTTGGTATTCTGATCTCTATCATACAGGCCGCGACGCAGATTCACGAGCAGACGATCACGTTTGTTCCGAAGCTGCTGGTCATCGGCCTGATCCTTGTGTTTGGGGGAGGCAGGATGATGGAGTCGCTGACGAATTTTACGATTCATATTTTTGAATTGATCTGATATGCCGAATAAAACAGGCAGGCCGCTGGTTCGGCCGCTTAGGACAGTGAAATACAAGGACCGGCGTGAGGAGTGATGGCATGGCGACAATGTTTAACAGTACCGCGCAGCTCACGCTGTTTGCGTTGATCATGATGCGGATGTCGGGATTTGTCCTGATGAATCCTATATTCGGAAGAAATACGATCCCGTCGCGGGTGAAGGCCGGGATGATATTTGTGCTGACACTGATGGTGTATTCGAGCTTTACGGGGGAAGCGTTTGAGACGGCGAGCATGATCGAGTTCGCGTTTCTCCTGTGCAAGGAATTCGTAGCCGGATACCTGATCGGATTTGTCATGCAATTGTTTTTTTTTATCATCAGTTTTACCGGTTATATCATCGACTATCAGATGGGCTTGTCTATGGCTACAGTGTATGATCCCCAGAGCAATGCCCAGATGGCGGTGTCGGGAAGCGTGCTGCAGACCTGGTTTATGCTGATGTTTTTCGCGGTGGACGGACATCTTGCGCTGATGAAGATCATGGTCACGTCCGCGGAGATCGTTCCATACGGGGGAATCCTGATCACCCAGGACATTGCGGTTCGGATGATCGAGATCTTCCTGGAGTGTGTGGAGCTGGGAATCCGGTTTTCGGTTCCGATGATCGCGGCGGAATTTCTGATCGAGATCGGAGTCGGAATTTTGAATAAGGTCGTGCCCCAGATCAGCATTTTCGTCATCAATATCCAGATGAAGCTGATCGTCGGGCTGGGATTGCTGGCCCTGATGTTTTCACCGATCGGAGAGTATCTGAACAAGATCATGTCCATTATGATGAAGTCGGTGCAGGGAATCCTGACATTTGTTTAAATTATAGAAAGGATGTGAGAACCTTTGGCTGACCAGGGCGGACAGGAAAAAACCGAAAAAGCCACGCCTAAAAAGCGGAAAGACGAACGGAAAAAAGGACACGTCGCCATGAGTAAGGACGTGGTCGTAGTAGTCTCTCTTCTGGGAATCTTCTGCTGTCTCAGGATCTTATTTCCCATGATCTACGAATCGCTGCAGGACGCGATGGTATTTCAGATCTCCGCGGTGGGGGGAATGGAACACCTGACTTTTGCGGATCAGCAGCAGGTGGGATGGAACGCGGTCATGGTTGTGGCAAAATGCGTATTTCCGCTGGGATTCCTCAGCATAGCGTTCGCGGTGGTGGGCACAGGTCTCCAGACCAGGTTTCTGTTTACGAGGGAGCCGCTGAAGTTCAATCTGGGCAAGCTGAATCCGCTGAAGGGGATCAAGAACATGTTCTCCTTAAAGCAGGTAGTGGAGCTCTTGAAATCTTCGCTCAAGATCGTGATCCTGGGCGTGGTGCTTTATAATATCTTGAAGGATGAGATCGTGATCATCGCTCAGATGATGGATATGTCCGTGACTGCGTCCGGGATCTACGTGCTGAAAGAGATTTTCAACATGGTATTGAGAGTCGGCATGGTATTTGTCGCGATTGCGGCATTTGACCTGTTCTACCAGCGTTGGTCTTTTGAGAAGGATATGAAGATGACCAAGGAAGAGGTCAAGGAAGAATTCAAGCAGATGGAAGGGGATCCCAAGGTCAAAGGCAAGATCCGCAGCATCCAGCAGAGTATGGCAAGGAGCAGGATGATGCAGGCTGTGCCGGACGCGGATGTCATTATCCGTAACCCGACCCATTTTGCGGTAGCTCTCAAGTACGATATTGACCGGGACAACGCGCCGATCGTGATCGCCAAGGGGCAGGACCATATCGCTCTTAAGATCGTGGAGATCGGAGAGCAGCATGGGGTGAAGATCCTGGAGAACAAGCCTCTGGCGCGGGGACTGTATGCTTCCACTCCGCTGAACAGTGAGATCCCGGCGGAATATTATGGAGTTGTGGCGGAGATCCTGGTTGAGATCTTCCGTTTGAATAATAAACTGAAATAAACTGGTATAAAGGACTCAGAAGATGGTGTAGAAGATGACTAATATTAAGAATATATTAAATAATGCGGTATCATTGATCGTAGTCATGATCGTACTGCTGTTGATCATACCGATAAGTCCGTTTTTCCTGGACGTTATGATTATTCTGAATATATCCGTAGGATTGATCATTCTGCTGATCAGTATGAATATCAAAGAGGCACTGGAATTTTCCATTTTCCCGTCACTGCTTCTGATCACAACTTTATATCGAATCGGAATTAATGTATCTACGACGCGAAGCATTCTGAGCAACGGAGGTTCCGCCGGCTCCGTCATCGGGGCCATGGGTAACTTCGTGCTGCAGGGAAACGCGGTTGTCGGAGTTGTAATCTTCCTGATCATTGTATTGGTTCAGTTCCTTGTTATCAATAAGGGCGCCGAGCGTGTGGCTGAGGTTGCGGCAAGATTTACCCTGGACGCGATGCCCGGTAAGCAGATGGCGATCGACGCGGACCTGGGAAGCGGACTGATCGACGAGCAGGAGGCCAAGGCCAGACGTTATAAGATCCAGAAGGAAGCGGATTTTTACGGGGCCATGGACGGTGCTACGAAGATTGTAAAGGGAGACGCGACGCTGTCCCTTGTGACGACGGCGATCAACTTCCTGGGAGGCTGTATCATCGGTATGGTGCAAGGCGGAATGACCTTTACGGAGGTGCTTTCGGTCTATTCCATCGCCACCATCGGTGACGGCCTGGTAGGACAGATTCCTGCATTGCTGATTTCCACGGCAACGGGTATGATCGTAACCCGCGCGGTTGCCGAGGACAGCTTGAATATAGAAGTACTTGGACAGTTCAAGGCACAGCCCAGGGCGATCATGATCGCCGGCGGCGTGCTGGCAGTTCTGATCGCGGTTCCGGGAATGCCCAAGTTCCAGCTTGCGGTGATCGCGCTGACCATGTTGTTCGGCGGTTATTATCTGCTGCGGCGCATGGAGGAGATGGGCGGACCTGTCATGGTAGGCGCCGCGGGCGTGATGGCAGGCATGGCCGGACCGGGGAGCATGGAGCAGGGCCCTTCCCTGGAGGAAGAGATGATGGCCGAGGAAGAGAATTTCAAGGACATCAACACGGTCTACTCCCTGATCAATGTGGAACCCATCGAGATGGAATTTGGATACAGCCTGATCCCGCTTGTGGATGAGGCCAGCGGCGGTAAGATGATCGACCGTATCGTCATATTCCGGCGGCAGTACGCCCAGGAAATGGGTCTGGTCATTCCGTCGATCCGGCTGCGTGACAGCTCTTATCTGAATACGAACCAGTATGTGATCAAGATCAAGGGCGAAGAGGTAGCCAAGGGTGAGATCCTGATCGACTACTATTTGGCTCTGGAGCCGCCGAACCTGGAGAAGGAGATCGACGGTATTGATACCATTGAGCCCGCATATGGTATTCCGAGTAAATGGATCACCATGGATAAGAGGGAGATGGCGGAGATTTACGGATATACCGTTATCGATCCGCTGTCCGTTATGCTGACCCATCTGTCGGAGACTGTGAAGAAGCATGCCCATGAGCTGCTGAACAGGCAGGAAGTGGTGCGTCTGATAGACAATCTGAAGAACCAGTCGCCGGAGCTGGTCGAGGAAGCAATCCCGGCGGTCATCTCTTATGGCGGTTTCCAGAAGGTTCTGACGAACCTGCTCAAGGAAGGCATCCCGATCAAGGATCTGGAGACGATCATCGAGACGATCGTGGATTCTGCCATGACGGTGAAGGATCTGGAGACGATCACGGAGAATATCCGTGTGGCATTGAAGAGGACCATTACGAGAAAGTTCTGCGAAGGCGGCAGCATGAAGGTGGTGACGCTGGACGCGGATCTGGAAAAGAATATTATCACAAGCCTGACGAATGGGGATCACGGCCTTTATCTGGCGCTCAGCCCGGATGTGATGCAGAGTGTGATCACACAGCTTTCGGACGAGGTGAAGAAGTTCCACGAGCTGGGGCAGCCGCCGATTGTTCTGACGAGTCAGGTGGTGAGGATCCATTTCTATCATTTGATCGAGCAGTTCTTCCCGGAGATGTATGTGCTGTCGTTTAACGAGATCAGCAACAACATCCAGATCCAGGCGGTGGGAAATATCTCGCTGCAGATGGAACGATAGAAAAGCGGGCATTGTGACCTTGCGGGCAAATGTGCCGGGAACGGCGGTTTACCGGCAGCGGGGCGGGAATAATCTGAGTGGAGCAGGACAATATGGGTACGCAGAAACAATACAAAGATCAGTCGAATGAAGAGCTTTTACAATTGTATAAAGAGACCGGCAGCCTTGAGGTCAAGCAGGAGATTGTGATGCGTTATATCTACCTCGTGAAGAGCATTGCGCTGCAGATGAGAGACATTTACCTGAGCTTCTCCCAGGTGGACGACATCATCAGCGAGGGTGTCATTGCCATTATGTCCGCCATTGACAAGTTTGACGTGGATAAAAATGTCAAATTTGAGACGTTTATTTCGAAGCGGATCAAGGGAATGATCATTGATCTTGCCAGAAAGCAGGATTGGGTGCCGAGAAGTACAAGAAAAAACACAAGAGATATTGAAGATGCGGTCACAACGTTATATAATAAACTTGGGTATTATCCTTCCATCCAGGAGGTGACGGAGTATCTGAACATCACCCCGGAGAAATACCAGGACACCATGCGCAAGGCGAGCCTGTTCAATATCCTTTCCCTGGATATGGTGTTGGCGGAGGCGCAGGGCAACGAGATCAGCATGAAGCTGCCCCAGGTGGAGACCAACGAGCAGCCGGAGAACCAGTTTCTCAAGAAGGAGATTACGGAGGTCCTGGCGGAGGGGATCAAGAAGCTGAAGGAAAATGAGCAGCTTGTGATCTCACTGTATTATATCGACGATCTGAATATGCGCCAGATCGCGGATGTGCTTCAGGTAAGCGAGCCAAGAGTATCGCAGATCCATTCGAACGCGATCAAGAAGCTGCGGGTGCATATGGAGAAGTTTCTATAAAAAAGAAAAGGAGAGCAAGAATATGTTTCAGGGATTTTATGATCTGGCATCCAATATGATCACACAGAACCGGAATCTGAATATTATCAGTAATAATATGTCCAATGTCTCTACTCCGGGCTATAAGATGGACCGGATGATGGAGAGTACGTTCCGGGATGAGATGCTGTATCGGTATGACCAGGACGGCAGAACGGAAGTGGGGACGGTATCCCGTATGAATGTAGCCGATGAGAGGGTTACGGACTATACCGAAGGGGGCATCCGGGAGACCGGATATCCGCTGGATGTGGGTCTGACTGGAGACGGATTTTTTGTGATCAATACGGGAAACGGAGAGGTCTATACAAGGAACGGCTCCTTCAACCTGGACAATCAGGGCTACCTGATCCTGCCGGGGATGGGCCGGGTGATGGGCACCAACGGACCAATCCAGGTGGACACGGATGATCTGACCATTGACAGTCAGGGAAGGATCACCGCGGCAGAGGACGGAAGGTATTTCGGAACACTGGATATCGTGGATTTTGCGGATTACGGCGAGCTGACCAAGGTGACCGGCGGCGTCTTTACAACCGGGGCGAACCCGACGGGCTCCAACGCGGTGGTGACGCAGAAGTTCCTGGAGGATTCCAATGTAAACCTGGCGGAGCAGATGACGGCGATGATGAGCAGCCAGCGGGTGCTGCAGGGTTCCGCGCAGGTTCTGCGGATGTATGACCAGCTGATCAGCAGGGCGACGATGCTCGGCAGCCCGAACTGATCATAACAGGGATGGGATAAGCGGGCTGTCATGACTGTGGCCGTGCCTGGCGGTCCGGACGGACTGCTTATGCAAATCATAGAGAGGAGAGACTATGTACACTTCATTTTATACGGCGGCAAGGGGCGCTATGGAAGAGCAGAAGAAGTTTGATGTCATAGCGAATAACTTTGCGAATGTAAACAACTATGGTTATAAATCAAAGTCAGCCGTATTTTCGGATCTGATGTATTATAACCTGAACAACTACAGGGGGGATGATACTCCGCTGAAGGCAGGCGTGGGGATCGCTGTGGAAAAGACGAATACGAACTTCGATCCGTCGGCGCCGATGACCACGGACGGCGAATTTGACTATACGATATTAGACGATGGATTTTTCATGCTGCTGAGTCCTGTTACGGGTGAGGTGACTTACTCCAGAAACGGACATTTCAGCATGTCCCAGCGGGGGGATCAGTTCTATCTGGTCAATGATAACGGCAACCTGGTCCTGGATCAGAACCAGAACCCGATCATCGTGGGCGATATTGTGGGAACAGAGAGAGAGATGAGCGGGGAGATCGGCGTGTATGGATTTGACATCCTGGACGGCATGCAGAGCAACGGAAGAAATGAATTTACCCCGACGGCAAAGAACGGCCTTCCGTATCTGATGCGGGGCGCAAGGCTGGTGGACCATACGTTGGAGATGTCGGGAGTGGATACGGCGGAGGAGATCTCGCGGATGATCGAGACGCAGAGGGCCTATTCCTATGCGTTAAAGATGGTACAGACGTCGGATGAGGTCATGACCACGATCAACGGACTGCGGACATAATACGGCGTGAGAGATGACTGTCCGGCCCCGGACGGCACTGCCGGTCTCTGCAGGGGCGCCGGACAGATACTATGGAAGATAGCGAGGTAGACATATGGCAATAAATAAATATGAAGAAATGGGCGAGTTGGAATTTGATATCCTGAAAGAGATTGGAAGCATCGGCGGCGGCAACGCGGCGACCGCGTTGTCCAGTATGCTGAATGCGAAAGTAAACATGTCGATGCCGGCCGTCAAGGTGCTTGGATTCAATCCGGCTCTGAACCTGCTTGGAGACCCGGAGGAACTGGTTGCGGCAATATTTGTAGAGATGTCAGGGGAGCTGGAGGGGGTTATGCTGTTTATCCTGACCAAGGAATTTGCTGATGAGATCGTACAGCGGATGCTTGGTAAGGGCGGTGTAGATATGCTGGAGCTGGATGAGATTGATGCGTCCGTCCTGACAGAGATCGGGAACATTGTGATTTCTTCATATATCACTGCAATGTCTTCTCTGGCGAATGTAGAAGTGGAGCTGTCTGTTCCGCAGTTTACAGCAAATATGCTGGGCGGTATCCTGAGCGTACCGATCGCGGTGATGGGACAGCATTCGGACAGGATCATGATGATCACAGGCGAATTTAAGATCGATGGAAAAGCTCTGAACAGCAATATGCTGCTCCTGCCTGATGTGAAATCATTAAATGTTCTAATGAAAAAACTAGGAGTGGAGTGATTGACAGAATGATCAAGAAGGTATCGGTCGGAATTGCGGATATGAAGATTACGAGGCAGGAGGGCATACTGATTACATATGCTCTGGGCTCCTGCATTGGGATTTCATTTTATGATCCCATGATCAAGCTTGGAGGCCTTCTTCATATCATGCTTCCGCAGAAACAGGGAACGGATACTAATGTATTCAAGTTTGCGGATTCGGGGATTCCGGAGACCTTACGCAAGCTTCAGGCTTTTGGCGCCTCAAAGAGCCGGATGGTGTGTAAGATCGCAGGCGGCGCGAAGATGTTTGAGATGAAGGGCCCGGGAGGGCTTGGGAACATTGGTGACCGCAACGCCCAGATGGTGAAACGGGTTCTTGCGGCAGAGGGACTGCGTATCAAGGGAGAGGATACGGGGGCCAATTATGCAAGAACAATGCTGCTGGACGTGGCGACCGGGCAGGTTTCTATCCGCTGTGCCGGAAGGCCGGAGAAGTTCTTATAAAAGCGCCGCGGCTGCGGGAGCGGCGAACAGGTACGATATGCGCCGGAACTGTGAGCGTGGAAATTAGATGCATTAGAGGCGCTGGAACTGCGGGCGGCGAACAGATACGAATCGCTTAATTTTAGCGCGGAATGCGCCGATAAATATATTATAGAATGCAAAGGAGTGAGTGTTTATGGCTGATACAGAGATTTTATTGGAATCAGGAACAAATGAGATTGAGATAATGCAGTTCACCATATTCGGAGAATTGTATGGGATCAATGTGGCAAAGGTAAGGGAGATTATGATGGCCGACAAAGTCAAACCGGTACCTCACTCCCATCCGTCTGTAGAAGGGATTTTTAAGCCCAGGGATATTCTGCTCACGGTGATCAACCTTCCGCAGTATCTGACAGGACAGAGCGGAGATACCAATGACAGGGATCTGTTTATCATTACGAATTTTAATAAGATGAATATTGCGTTCCGGGTACATACGGTTGTGGGGATCAGCAGAATCTCATGGGAGGATATCCAGAAACCGGATAAGACGCTTTCTAACGGTGAGGAAGGCGTGGCGACCGGTATTGCGTCATGCTCCGGGAGACTGGTGACAATCCTGGATTTTGAGAAGATCGTTACGGAGATCGCGCCGGAGACCGGTATTCAGGTAGATGATATTGATAAGCTGGGCGAAAGGGAGATCAGGGATGAGCATATCATACTTGCGGAGGATTCTATCCTGCTGACGAAGATGATCAAGGATTCCCTGATGCGTGCGGGATATGTCAATCTGCTGAACTTTAATAACGGACGGGAAGCGTGGGATTATCTGAATCTCATTAGAAATGATTCTGATTTCCATGAAAAAGCAGCTCTGTTGATTACGGATATCGAGATGCCGGAGATGGACGGACACCGTCTGACTAAGCTTGTAAAAGAAGATGAGGTGATGAAGAGTATGCCGGTTATCATCTTCTCATCACTGATTAATGAAGAGATGTGGCGCAAGGGAAAACAGCTTGGCGCCGATGAGCAGTTGTCCAAGCCGGAGATCGGCCGTCTGGTCGAGGTGATGGACGAATTATTGCTGCGGAAGGAGATATAGCGCATGGATAATTGTGTAGTAAGACAGGCGATCAAGGATCTGAAGACCGACACGATTATTGGATACGAACTGCGGATTCAGGAGGATCAGGACAGCTTGTACAACTCAAGTACGGACAGTGTGGCGGCGAATGCCATGGTTGCCTTTCTTTCGGAAAATTCGAACCGGATTTTCAAGGAAAAAAAGACGTTTATGACATTTACCCCGGCGCTGCTGTTCAGGAATACGCCGAAGATTTTTGACAGGGATAAGATTGTGATCCAGATCGAGGATAATATTGTCATCCATTCCCTGGCCGCAATCCTGATCAGGAAGTACAAAGAAGCGGGATACCATTTCGCGATCAATGATTTCCAGTTTACTCCGAAGTATTTCAGTATGCTGGAGTATGTGGATTATATTAAGGTACAGCTTGTTGAGGACATGGATGAGAACCGCAGGGGTTCAGTCGCGAATGTCGTGGATATGGCGCATGGTTTCCAGAAGGAGATCATTGCTACAGGCGTGAATACCAGGGAAGCCTATGATCTTGCGAAGGAGCTTCAGGTGGATTATGTGGAAGGAAACTTTATTTCCAGCGCAACGACTACGAAGGCTAGCAAGATGGATTTCATGCAGGGGAACCTGTATCAGCTGATCATGGAGATCACGAAGGAAGAGCCGGATGTGGAGATGCTGGAGGAGATCATCGCCAGGGACGCGTCCCTGTCCTATGCTCTGCTGAAGATGGCGAATTCCGCTTACTTTGCGGTGCATCACGAGACGACCTCCATCCGTCAGGCGCTTGTCCGCGTCGGGATCAGCCAGCTGAAGCAGTGGGTATACCTGCTGAGCTTTGAGGATAAGGGAGAGAATTCCTCCGAGGAACTGCTGAAGACTTCTTTCCTGCGCGCGAATTTCGCCTCCGCGTTGGTAAAGAAGCTGAGAAAGTTCGAGATTACGGCATCGGATGCGTATCTGATGGGAATGTTCTCTACACTGGAGTATATGATCGACGCGCCGATCGAGGAGATCCTGTTCGAGATCCCGATCATCAAGGAAGTGAAGGATGCCCTGATCTATCAGGAGGGTATGGCAGGAAAGCTGTATCAGCTCATCCTCCATTATGAGCGTGCGGAGTGGAGTGAGATCAAGGGTCTTGCGGAAGATCTGGGACTTCATACGAATGAACTGGCACAGATCTATATGGAATGTGTGGAAGAGGTCAATGACATCTGGGATAACGTTGTGGGTGTCAAAGAGGAAGAATAAGAAGCGCTGTTTAGGAACTGTAGGAAAATAACTTGTGCAGATTGCGCGGGATATTTCTTCGAGGGTGCAGGTCAAAAAACGCAGGCGTAGTGGGCTACGTCGAGTCTTTTTGACCTGTGCCATTGGAGAAATAGACAAGTCAAGATGTATAAGTTATTTCCATACAGTTTCTTATGGGGGCAGTGATCGGTTTATTCCTGTAAAAGTATACCTTGTGTAATGGCTGAATGGCTATGATGGGGTGTCCCTTGTGGGTATAAGTGAAAAATACAGGCGCGTCATTTGAGAAGCGCTGTTAAGGAAAAACCTTGCTGCTCTGCGGTGGTATCTGTATATCATTCCGCTGTCTGCGGCAGGGTTTTGTTTTTGGACAGAAAGTATGCCGATGATCGGAGCGATATAGTGGGATGGCATTACTTTGTGGGAGGTGTGTGTTATGGTAGGGGCGGTTTCTTTCAGTCCGTATGTAAGCAGCTATCAGTATACGGGCGGCTATGCCCGGGGACGGGCATCCGCTCAGAATATGCAGGTTCAGGCAGGAGCGGGAGCGGCTCCGGGGGGAAGAATAGCCGGCCGGCAGACGGGAGTGTCTGCGGTGGAACGTGTATCAGGCAGGCAGGCGGGAGTGTCTGCGGTGGAACGTGTATCAGGCAGGCAGGCGGAAACGGCTGCCGGAGTGCGGTCGGTATCTGCGGGAAGGACCGGCGGTGTATCATCTTTGATCGGCGCTCGCAGTATAGCGGCCGCGGGGCAGGCATCCGGTGTGGCGGCAGTGTCAGCCGGAAGAGCTGCGGATCCGGATAGCCCGGTTCAGCCGGTGGATAGGATTTCCGTGGTTCAGCCGGGAAATTCCGGAAGTACCAATTATATGATACCATTTCTGAGGAAGGGGATGGATCCGGCGGAGCTGTCGGTCCGCATGCGTATGCAGTATGCGGGCGGAGCTCAGAGGTCGTTGCGGGTATCGGGTGAAGGCGCGGCAGGAGTTGAACTGCCGGGAGCATCCCGGACATCAGGAGGGGAAGCGGTGCAGTTAGAGTTGCCGGGGACCTCTCGCGCATCAGGAGAGGAAGCAGTACAGTTAGATCTGCCGGGGGCATCTTCGTCAGAGGACGCGGCAGTACAGGCCGGAGTACCGGGAACCTCATCAGAGGCGGAGAACACGGCTGCGGTATCGGAGGAGGATGCGCCGAAGGTCGCCGGAATGGGTACGGAAAGCGCGCAGAAAACTTCCGGGGAAGCGGAGTGCAAGACCTGTAAGGAACGGAAGTACCAGGACGGCTCTGATGATCCGGGCGTATCTTTCAAATCGCCGACGCACATTGCGCCGGATCAGTCGGCATCAGCAGTCCGCGGGCATGAGCTGGAGCACGTAGTACGTGAGCGTGCCAAAGCACAGAGCGAGGGACGGCGTGTGATCAGCCAGTCCGTTACGATGCAGACCGGCATTTGTCCCGAGTGCGGGAGAGTCTATACGGCCGGCGGTGTGACGCGTACAACTACGGCTGCGGACAGCAAACCGGAAGAAAAGCCGAAGGATCCGCGGTGGATATTGGCGGGGGACATTTGATTCTATCAGGCACTGACGGGAAATAATGGTATTTCCTGACAGTGCCTTTTTTAACTTCTATACACATCTTCTCGGCCAATCAGTGTGTCGATTGGTCGGGGTGTGACATGTAACCTGATAGCGTTACAGGTCACACCTTGACCAGGCGTGCCCTGTAACTCAGGCCGTCATTTAAAATTGCCTACGGCAATGGACGGCCTGAATCCCAGCTTTTATGTGCATCCTCCTGACCAATCAGCGTAGTGATTGGTCAGTGTGTGACATGTAACCTGATAGCAGCTATAAATGTGATAAATCTGTGTCTTGAGTTGACAGATATCCGATTCAAGAGTAAACTAAGCGCATCCAGTCAGACATCTTTCTGATGTTATGGATGCAGTGATCTAAGCCATAAGGTATCTCATTCCTTAAAAATCAAAGGGCAGGTCAGTGATAAAGCTTATGATTTTTCGATGCTCCCGTATTCGGAGCAGCATTTCCAGTAATGAGAAGACAACAACGTTACCGAAAAAGTAACACGACAAAAAATGATTCAAACTGAAGAAAGAGAAAAAAGTTGTTTAATTTACAGGATGCTACTATAATAAAAATAAGCGATGAGCCCTGAGATTTTATGCTGATTTGTTTTCCGGCATCGGCACTTTTTTCTCTTTTTCAGAGGAAGAAAGGAGCGGCAGTATGGAAAACACGACGAACTTTATCATGAAGCCGAAGGTGGATTTTTGCTTCAAGGAGCTGATGGAATTTGAAGAGGTCAGGCAGGGCTTTATAGCGGCGGTGCTGGGGATCGAACCAGAGGAAGTCATCAAGACGGAACTGCTCCCCACTCATCTGCGGGTAAGGCACAATAAAGACAAGCTGGGAATTTTGGATGTGCGTGTAATTCTGAACGGGGATGTCCAGCTTGATATGGAGATCCAGGTGGCAAAATTCCTGTTTTGGAGGGAGCGCTCGCTGTTCTATCTGAGCAAGATGTATTCCGATGTGATTCTGGCGGGCGAAGGCTATCATGTCCTGGGAAAATGCATCCACGTAGGGATCCTGGACTTCATCCTGTTTGAGGAAGATGAGGAGTTCTATTCCTGCTTTCACATGTGGGAAGATAAAAGGCGGCGGAAGTACAGCGATAAATTCGAGATCCACATCGTAGAACTGCCCAAGGTTGCGGAGCACGAGTATCCGGAGACAGCGTTATTAAAATGGGCAAAATTTCTCAATGCCGAGAAAAAGGAGGAGTTTGAGATGGCAGCGAAGACAGATCCGCATATCCGGAAGGCATATGAACAATTACTGCATATGAGCGAAGATGGAAATAAACGGCTGATCTATGAGGCAAGGCAAAAGGCGATTTATGATTATAATACGCAGGTATACAGTAACTGGCATAGCGGATATGAGCAGAAATTAATAGAACAGATCTGTAAAAAGATAAAAAAGAACTTGAGTGCAAGGGAGATAGCGAATATTCTGGAAGAGGATGAGAGCGTTGTGCAGAGAATTTACGATACAGCATTGTCATTCGCACCGGATTATGATATTGAAAAAATACGGAAGCGGCTGAATGCGGAAAAGAATCAGGATGCAGATTAACAGAGAGAGCCGGGAGTCAAAATTTCTCAATGCTGAGAAAAAGAAGGAGTTTGAGATGATAGCGAAGACAGATCCGCATATTCGGAAAGCATATGAACAATTACTGTATATGAGCGAAGATGGAAAAAAGCGTCTGATCTATGAGGCAAGGCAAAAGGCTATTTATGATTATAATACGCAGGTATACAGTAACTGGCATAGCGGATATGAGCAGGGAGAGAAAAACGGAGAGGAAAAGAAACTGATAGAACAGATCTGTAAAAAGATGAAAAAGAATCTCAGTGCAGGGGAGATTGCGAAAATTCTGGAAGAGGATGAGAGAATTGTGCAGAGAATATACGATACTGCACGGTCTTTCGCACCGAATTATGATATTGAAAAAATACGGAACCGGCTGGTTGCGGAAAAGAAGCAGAACGCAGATTAACACAGATATGGATATATCAGCCGCTTTATGATAAAGGGCTGTATATAAATACTATACAAAGAAATACGCATATCCATTCTGGCGTTTTTCTAACGCCATGGATAGGCAATCTCATTCCTAAAAAATCAACGGGCAGGTCAGTGATAAAGCTTATGATTTTTCAATGCTCCCGTATTCGGAGCAGCATTTCCAGTAATGAGAAGACAACAACGTTACCGAAGCAGTAACACGACAAAAAACGATTCAGAGTGAAGAAAGAGAAAAAAGTTGTTTAATTTACAGGATGCTACTATAATAAAAATAAGCGAAGGGCCCTGAGATTTTACGCTGATTTGTTTTCCTGCACCGGATTTTTTTCTCTATTTCAGGCGAAGAAAGGAGCGGCAGTATGGAAAACACGACGAACTTTATCATGAAGCCGAAGGTGGATTTTTGTTTCAAGGAGTTCTATTCCTGCTTTCACATGTGGGAAGATAAAAGGCGGCGGAAGTACAGCGATAAATTCGAGATCCACATCGTAGAACTGCCCAAGGTTGCGGAGCACGAGTATCCGGAGACAGCGTTATTAAAATGGGCAAAATTTCTCAATGCCGAGAAAAAGGAGGAGTTTGAGATGGCAGCGAAGACAGATCCGCATATCCGGAAGGCATATGAACAATTACTGCATATGAGCGAAGATGGAAATAAACGGCTGATCTATGAGGCAAGGCAAAAGGCGATTTATGATTATAATACGCAGGTATACAGTAACTGGCATAGCGGATATGAGCAGGGTGAGAAAAACGGAATCTCTATCGGTGAGAAAAACGGAATCTCTGTCGGTGAGAAAAATGGAATTTCTATTGGCGAGGAAAAGAAACTGATAGAGCAGATTTGCAAAAAGATGAAAAAGAACCTCAGTGCAAGGGAAATAGCGAATGTTCTGGAAGAGGATGAGAGAATTGTGCAGAGAATATACGATACTGCACGGCCTTTCGCGCCGGATTATGATATTAATAAAATACGGAAACGGCTGAACAAGGAAAAGAAGCAGGAAACCAACTAAAAAGAAGCTGTTGGAAAATGGCATTTGTAAACAATATACCGTTGCAAAATTCATTAGCTGCGATGAGATATTGTGGAATTGCCGTCATTTTCCAACAGCCTTTTTATGCTCAGGAGGAATTAAGAAGTCTTAATGCCTCGGATTTTCTTTTACGATCATGCAGGATTTTGTAGCCTCTACAGTGACATCCGAAATCAGCCGGTTTGTGTAATAACTGAGAAGCGGGTCAACCGCCGCCTTCGTGGTGACAATGTATTTTGGCATCAAACCATTGAGCGTCAGCGCAGTTACATCTGCTTTACAGCGGTCGCATGTGCAGACGTCAAACTGGCGCATAAAATAAATGATCTTGTCCCTTACAATATGCTCCATAACATTGATTGCGGCAAAATCAGGCTCCGGCTCGGGTCCAGGCTCGGGTTCCGGCGTCGGTACGGGGGCGGGAGCTGAAACAGCAGGTTCAGAAGCCGACTGCGAAATGGGTGCGGCTTCCTGTACCGGGTTCGCCTCCGGCGCGGCGGCAGGCGTCCGATCTGGCTGCGGGGAAACAGCAGCTTCCTGCGCAGGCACGGTAGCCTCAGCATCCTGTACAGTAACAGGCTGAGAAACCGGCACATTGTCCTGGCTGGAAGCGGGCTGAGAAACCGGCGCATTGTCCTGATCGGCAACAGACTGAGGAACCGATAAGCTCTCCTGGTCAGCAGCAGGCTGAGAAACCGGTGTACTCTCCGGAAGGGGTTCTGCTGCCGAAAGAATCAGTGATTCATCTTCTGGCTCCGGAAAAGAGTCTGCCCCGGGTATATCGTCGAAAGCTTCTGCTGCATCTTCATCCAAAATCATAGCGTCTGCATTGATTTCATTCATGGAGGATGCCTGTTCCGGTTCGGGAGCGATAGGCTCGGCATCGGAAAGCAGCAATCCATCAAGATCAATATCATCAAGAATCTCCTCTGCTTCTGTAAGAGGAAGGGCATCGGAAGGATATTCGGAATCTTCCGCGGAACCTGCATCCATTTCAGGCACAGGCGTAATATCTTTTGCGGAGGATGCCTCCGGCTGAGACTGCTTCATCTGCTTTTCAAATTCACTGGATAACTTTTGCTGAATGAGTTCCGCTACCGGATCCTCCCCGGTCTTGTCAATCACGGCGATATTGTTTTGGGCAGATACGACAGGAGCCGGAGTGGTAGCCGGGCCGGCATTGCCGGAAACCGGCGCAGCAGAAGCCGCGGCTGATCCTCCCGGCTGTCGGGCCGGCCTGCCGGGAGCTTTCTGAGTAGCCGCGCTGCCCGCAGCCGCCTGTCTGGGCTGCCTTCCGGCTGCTGTCTGAGGAGCTGCCTGCCTGGACTGCCTGCCGGAAACTGCCTGAGGAGCCGTACCATCCGAATCGGACTGAGAAACGGCGCTGCCGGAAGCTGCGTTGGCCTGAGCTGCCTGAGTAGCCGCACCGCCGGAGGCCGTCTGCGCAGCTGAACCGCCGGAAGCCTCCGATTCTATAGATGCCTGATCGTCCGCATCCTTTGCCGCGTCATGTCCTGCAAGCAGGTTCAGAACATGAGCGGTTTTGTTGCTTTTTCTGGCCATTTTATCTTACCTCCTGGAGTGTTTTGGTTCTCATCATGATTCTGATTTCCTTAATAAAACTCATATAGTCTTCTGAGGGCTTCGCGCGTGGCGCATAGTCAAATATGCTCAGGCCGTGGGCAGGCGCTTCCGCGACGGACACACTGGAACGGATCTGGGTGTCAAATACGCATGTCCCGATTTGCGAGGCAATATTTTCCGCCATCTCCTTGACCTCACGGGCCAGGACTGTTCGCGGGTTGTACTTAGTCAGAAGGATCCCCAGCACGTCCAGATGCGGGTTCAGGCTTTCACGGACAGAATCAATGGTCTCCTTGATCTGAGTAACGGCGAGAAGGCTCAAAATCTCCGGCGCCATGGGGATAATGAGATAATCTGCCATAGCATATGCGTTTACCGTCAGAATATTCAGAGCCGGCGGAGTGTCAATGATGATAAAATCATAATCATCCGCAACAGGCGCCAATGAATTTTTCAACAAAAGCTCCCGGTCTGAAAAGTTAAATTCAAGCTCCGCGCTGCTGAGCAGGATATTCGAAGTGATCACGTCGCAGTAATCGGTCGTCTGGATCGCTTCCCGTGCGGAGGTACATCCGATCATCACGTCATGGATCGTGCGCCCTTCCTCAATGTCAAGCCCAAGGCTAAACCCCATATTCCCCTGCGGATCCAGATCAATCGCAAGTACTTTTTTATTGTAAAAAGAAACCAGGCCGGCCGCCAGAGCAGTGGATGTAGTCGTCTTGCCTACGCCGCCTTTCTGATTGGTGAGTACGATGATAGTAGCCAAAATATATTCCTCCATTCGTAAAAAAACTCATTTCGCTATTATTTAAAGTATACTATATGCCGATAAATAAGTACAGAATAAAATAAAATTTATCAGTGTGTATTTGCTTTCTGCCGTTGTTACTATACAAGGTCTGACCGGCCGCTCATAGTAACGGCATCTGCTATTTAAAATCAATTTCGGTGATGGAGCAGATGTCCCGTTCCATCATTTTTCTGGCGGATATTCTGTTTCGGCCAGAGGTAGAGCGTTATGCGGGGAAGGCAATATATAGCTACCAGTTCACAAAAGATTGCAGTAGATTTTGTCATGCAATTGTATGATCGGGGAGGCGGAAGCCGAATTTCAGGCATTCAGGATCTGAGAATCTGCGTTTTCAGCGTTTCATTTCAGGTTTTAGGAATCGGATCTTCCGGCGGGCGGTCATGGAGAATATGAAGAGAAGAAGGAGAGGATTGATATGGCATCAGTAGGTTCATTAAGCAGTTCAACAAGTAATAGTATTCGTGGTTACGGCGGTCTGGCCAGCGGCCTGGACAGAGACGAATTAATCAAGGGAATGACTCTTGGCACGACATCAAAGCTGAATCAGCAGGAGCAGAAAAAGCAGAAGATCGAGTGGATGCAGGAAGCAGTCCGCGCAATCAGCGACAAGATGATCAGTTTCCATGGAAAATATACGGAAACCCTGACTTCTCCTACCAACCTGTTCAGCTCCCTGCTCTGGGGTCGGAATAAGATCACGACGTCCGGAGATAACAGCAAGTATGTGTCAATATCCGGGACGGCAAGCGGGGCGGATGCTATGACCATTATGGGGATTAAGCAGAAAGCTCAGAATGCGTCATGGTCTTCAGATGGAATGGCTTCCGACAGGGTATTGTCATCAGGAGCTGTTGATGCTGTTTCCGACAAATATGCGGCTTTAGATGGTAAGACATTAGATTTCTCATATAATGGCAAGAATTATTCTGTTTTGATTGGCGGTTCGGAGGAGGATCTTAAGGATCCAGAGAAGGCTGCGAAGATAATTAATAAATGTTTGGTTGGATACAAAACCGAGGATGGTGGCAAAAATCTTAGTGATCTTGTTGAGGTTACATCGAACGGAACGGGATTCACTATTAGTGCAAAAAAAGATGGCAATCAGGACAGCAAAGAACTTAAGCTGACTGGCGGTACTGCGTTAAGCCATATGGGAATAGAAATATCGGATTCAGAGAAGGGTGTAGTTCTTTCTGATGATGCGACACCGTCAATATCTACAACAGGTGCAGTTAATCTCACAAAAGGTTTTGCTGAAATGGTTGCGGGTCAGACATTGACCTTCTCGTATAACGGAACCAGTGAAAGCGTTACAATAGCAAAGAATGCAAATAATTTAGAGGACGTTAAGAAATCACTTCAGGATTCTTTGGATGCAAAATTTGGAAAGGGTAGGATTTTAGTTGAAACAGAGAACGATACTACTACAGGAAAAGGAAAACTTACCTTTAAGACAACGATTCCAGGAAAAAATGGAGCAGATGATACATCTTCTATTCTAAAAGTTACAGGTGGCAGTGATGATGCGTTAAAAGCCTTGAAACTGACTAGAGGAACATCAAATAGAACAGACTTGGATGTTGCGATTTCAGATGATAAATTGAATCAATTAGAAAAGCAAAATGTTGACGGCGTAGAGAAGTATGGATTTGTCGTAAATGGAGAATTTATTGGTGTTACAAAAGGTTCAACTATGAGACATTTGATGAATGAAATCAATAAGAGCGATGCAGGGGTAAAAGTAAGTTATATGGAAGCATCTGATAAGTTTACATTTACTTCTACGTCAAACGGAGCTAGTGGAACAATTAATTTTGGAGACAAGAACGGTAGCTATGATCAGGGCAATACAAATGCGGTAAAGGCTCTTTTTGGGATTACTGTTACAGATACGGACAGTGGTATTGAAAAACGAGGTCAGGATGCCATCGTTTCTGTAAAATATGCAGGATCTGATGAAGTAGTTAATCTTAGACGTGACAGCAATACATTCACAGTAGACGGTCTTACGATTGCACTGAAGGGTACCTTTGGAGAGTATGATGAGGCTACTGGTGAATTAAAAGATAAAACCAATATTGCTAACGCGGTAGAAGTCAACGCTTCCGCAGACGTAGACAAACTGATGGACACCATCAAGTCCTTCGTAGCAGACTACAACGCGATCGTTGATCTGGTAAACGGCGAACTGACTACGAAGCACGACAGGGATTACGATCCGCTTACATCTGATCAGAAAGCTGAACTGTCTGAGACTGAGATCTCAAAATGGGAGACAAAGGCGAAGGAAGGTCTGCTCTACGGCGACAGTGACCTGAGGTCATTGAGTATGGATCTGCGTGTGGTTGTCAGCGGCGGGCTTCTGGTAGAATTTGAGAAGATTGGAATCAATCTTTCCAGCAGCTATTCTGATAACGGTAAGCTTAGCATTGATGAATCAAAACTGCGTGCGGCACTGGAGACGGATCCGGAGAAAGTGCAGAATCTGTTCACTTCGAAAGAAGGCGGAATTGGTGCGGATGGAAAGCCGACTTCTAACGGACTTGCAACAAACCTTAAGTCCGTCATGGACAAATATGTAAAGACGGTCGGTTCTATGGAGACCAAGGGTATCCTGATCCGGAAGGCCGGATCCAAGAGCGCTGCTCAGAGCCTTACGCAGAACACATACTATGATCAGCTGACAGCTCTGGATAAGCTGATCAACCAGCTGAAAACCCGGCTGAAGACAGAACAGGACCGTTATATTTCACAGTTCTCTACCCTGGAGACTATGATCGCAAACATGAACAGCCAGTCCAGCTACCTGAGCTCCATGGGAGGATATTAAACCGAAAAGGGGAAAAGAATGTATCAGAATGGATATGAACAGTATAAGATGCAGTCTGTAAACACGATGACAAGCGGGGAAATGCTCCTGCTTCTCTACGATGAGCTGCTCAAGCGTCTCACCAGGGCGCAGGTTGCGTTGGAAGATGAAAATTATGATTTGTTTAATCAATCAGTTCAGAGATCGAAGGAGATCGTACAGTATCTTGACTTTACTTTGAATATGGATTACAAGATCAGTTATGAACTGAGGAGAATGTATGAATTTTTCCTCTTTGAGCTGAGCCGGCTGCAGGCCGGAAGAAAAGTAGCTGTGATCCAGGAACTGAAGCCCCTTGTGGGGGATCTTCGGGATGCGTTTAAAGAAGCCAGTAAGACGGCTGCTGTGTAAAAAACGAAATTGACAGATTCATGTTACAGGCCGCCGGTTTTATCCGGGGCCTGTAATACGATATGGGAGAGGACACATAAGGCATATGGAAAATAGAGAAGAATTTCTGTCAGAGGTCCTGATAAGGGTACAGCGGAATTATGTACATATGGTAGAGATTGAGAGGCTGACAAAGGATATGGCAGATTCTTTATCGAGAAATGACAAGGAGTCTGTCGAGCTGCTCTTAAAGATGCGCGGCGAGGAAATGGATCAGGTCAGTACCGCGAAGCATGAGATTCAGACGATCCTTGAGGCATTGGATTCGGAGGAAAGAGAAAAGTTCCGTTCCTGGCTGAACGGTGGGGGTCAGGAGCAGTATGCGCCGGACAGCTTCGAGGCCAGGAAGATTGCCGAGCTGAGCGGTCAGACGCAGCAGGTACTGAACCGGACAATCAGTCTGGATAAAGTACTGAACTCAAAAGTTGCAGGAAAAGAATCTTACTATCAGACAAATTCATAAATAGAGAGAAGACAGGGCGGTCGTGAAATTACGAAATGTCTGCTGTATAGGTAAGGGGCATCAGATGCCGTCAGAAACTACTGCAGATAAACAGTACTTTCCGACCGTCTTCGAAAGTTCAGCTGCGCTGCAGGCTAAATTCTGATCTGTAGCCATTCATAATAAATATTTGGGACAAAAAACAGAAAACGCTTGTAAATATCTGTGTCCCATGTTATCATCATTGCAAAGCATAAGGATTCTAAAGTTCTATTTCTGTTGATTTCTTATCATTCAACATTTCAGAAAATCTATGCTTATTTCAATACTTTTAAAACAGCATAGGGTTTTTGAATCGCTGACAGAGTGTTTTATACAAACCGTACAGGAATGAATGTCTGCTTTTTAAAGGCCCGGAAAAGGAGGCCCACATGAGCGAAAAACAGATATTTGTCAACAAGGAACATAAGGACAGCGTATTTTGTATTTTATATCGCGATGATAAGAAGCGACAGATGGAACTTTATAATGCTGTCAGCGGGAAACGTTATACGGATACCGCAGGTCTGGAGGTCGTTACGTTGAAGCATGCGATCTATATGGGCATGAAAAATGACCTTGCATTTATTGTATTTGATGATCTGCATTTATACGAACACCAATCGACTGTTAATCCGAACATGCCGCTGCGCTTCCTGCATTATATTTCGAAAGAGTATGAGGGGCTGGTAGAGAGCAAAAGGCTGTATGGGAGTACACCAGTGAAACTGCATGCGCCTCATTTTGTGGTATTTTATAATGGAACAAACAAATATCCGGAACGGATGATCCTGAAATTGTCAGATTTGTATAAGATATGCGAAACCAATGCTGACGGTACAGCGGATAACGGAGTGAATGCATCCAGCAGCACCGATACTGCTAAAAGCAATGTGGATAAGGGAAGTGATACTGCTGTAAAAACCGTCAAAGCTTTCAGCGAGATCGGTCGGATCCTGCAGCAGGAATCACCGCTCCTGGAATTAAAGGTGCTGGTGATCAACATCAATCCGGGCAACAATCAAGAATTTCTGGATCAGTGTCCGACACTGCGGGAATATATGAAATATGTGGAATGCGTTCGAAGTTACTGCGGCAATATGGATCTGAAAGAAGCCGTGCAACGTGCGGTGGATGAATGTATCAAAGATGGAATCCTGGCAGATTTCCTGAGAAAGAACAAAGCGGAGGTGATTGCCATGAGTATTTTTGAATATGATGAAAAAGAAGTGCTTGATTACCTCCGGGAAGAAGAACGGGCGATTGGAAGAATAGAAGGCAAAGAAGAGGGCAGGGCAGAAGGCAAAGAAGAGGAAGCACAAAGATATGGGAGATTAATCCTTCATCTGACAAATGAAGGGAAAAGCAACCTGATTGTCAAAATTGCAGCTGACGATGCATTGCGCGAACGGTTGTACAAGGAATATGAATTGTAAGAGATTGTCGCATCGTTACTGGTTTATTACTAATTGTAAGGATCAGGGGAGTGTCAGAATTTTCCTGTGAATATTCGCAAAACGCCTGGTTTATGAAGACTGTAAGAGATCGACAGATCGTGACTGGTACATCTCATATCCTTTTGCAGCCTCAGTGCACAATGGAACTGTGGTTATAAAAGGTTTGTGATGTACCAGTATGTTTTTGCGGATATTATCTGGGGGTAATGCTCCAAACCGGCCCGCCCGCCGTAGCTGTGGTGAGCAGTTCATCCAGAATCAGCTGTACATCCCATGCGGCCTGTGTCCGTTCCAGCCTTGCGGGATCGGCGACCCGGACCTGGCTGCCGGACCAGTCCTCGGTAATGATGATGAAATGTCCGCTGTCTGAAAAATGCCCGGGGCCCATCAATGCCACCAGGATATGTCCGTTTTTCAGCTCGGACATTACGCCTTCTGCTGTCAGGTTCTGGAAGGATTCGGCCTGGAGGCCGAAGGCCGCGGCACCTTCAAGAATAAATTCGTGCCTGGTGCCGTAGCCAGAGGACCAGTAGTGGTTGGCAGCCGCCCATGCGGCCATGTCCGGAGGCTGGATGGTATGCTCTGTAAAGCTGGTCACCAGCATGGCCATTACGGTGGGCCCGCAGCCGTAGACCGCGAGGGGATCGCTGCCGCCGTAGGGATAATTGGCCCAGCGGGAATCAGACTGGTTATAATAGGTCAGAGTGCCGATGCTGGTAGTCAGGGACAGAGTGAACTCTCCTGCCGAAGCGGCCGTATTTTCCAAAGGCTCGGGCGTTGCCAGATCTCCCAGGGGAACTCTCTGTCCGCCTGCGTCTATGGCAGACTGCGCGCCGGGAATCGTGCCGTCTGTGCCGGGAATCCCGGGAGTATTTCCTAAAGAGAAATCTCCGGCAGTCGAATGATCTGAAGAAGGATCCACGTCGGAAACATTTTCCAGAGAGGAATCCATGCCGGAAGAGTTTCCAAGCGCAGAATCCATGCCGGAAGTATTTCCTAAAGAAGGATCTGTGCCGGAAGTATTTCCTAAAGAAGGATCCGTGCCGGAAGCGCATCCGGAAAAGAAACCCGCGCCAGCGGCGGCCATATGTGTCTGAGAGAAAGAGATACAGAATAAAATTGTCAGAAAAAAGATTCCGCATAATATTTTCTTTTTCATTTTTTCCTCCATATTCTTATAATCTATTGACTGTTCCGATTAAAAAAAGTATATTTATATTATATCCTGTTTTCTATATAAATGGTATGAAAAGTTTATACTATATGGATAGCCCCACGGTTTGATGACTGTTGTTTACATGTATCGTATATCGGAACTTGTGGAAAAAAATTAAGGTAGGGAGTGTATGGCACAAATTATTTTTGATCATGTGACAAAAAGGTTTGGGGATGAGACCGCGCTGGAAAATGTATCCTTTGAGATCGAAAAAGGAGAATTTGTTTTTGTGATCGGCAGGAGCGGCGCGGGAAAAAGTACTCTGCTGAATCTGATCATGAAGCAGGAGGAGGCCACATCCGGGCGGATCACGGTCAATGGGCGCAGGCTGGACATCATGAAGAGGAGAAAGATCTCCGCGCACCGCCGGCGGATCGGGATTGTATCCCAGGAGGTGGGACTGCTGAAAAACCGCTCCGTCTATGACAATATCTTATTTGCGCTGTGGGCTACGGAGCATGGCAGTGCGCAGATGAAGAAGACGGCTATGCGCGTGCTCGGCCTGGTGGGCCTGGTGGGAAAATCGGAGTCATTTCCTGACGAGCTGTCCGGCGGAGAGCAGGCGAGAGTGCTTTTGGCAAGGGCTCTTTCCACCAGCCCGGACATCCTGATCGCGGACGAGCCGACGGCCAATCTGGATCCTGACGCTTCCTGGGACCTGATGCAGCTTCTGGCGGAGGTGAATTACCAGGGAATGACGGTTGTGGTCGCCAGCCATGCCAGGGATCTGGTTACGATCATGAAAAAACGGTGTATTTCGCTGGTTTCCGGTATGGTTGTGGCGGATGAAAAGAATGCGATATACAATCAAAAGGCTACGGATATATTTGAAGAAAGGAAGATTTTGTCAAGGAAGCGGTAGCAGACGAAAGAAAAGGCAGCGGTTGCTCCTGTTTGCGGCGTAACCGATTATGGCAGATGATCGGGGAAGAGGCCGGCAATCAAGAAAAAGCATTCTGGTCAAGAAAAAAGCTGAAAAAACATTATATTTGTCGGGAAATATCCGATAACTATAGAAGGGCTAATTTTTGTGACGCTGGAAGGAGGGACCAATTATTAATTATGAAATCAGATATATGCTGATGCTGCTGGGGGCCATAATTAATCAAAAACCGGTCCAGACCTCGAGAAGATATGTAAATTGGGATAAGATCTTAAGCGTTTCCGATTACCAGAATGTGGTCAATCTTGTTTATCTGGGAATCCTGGGACTGGAGAAAGAGATCTCAGAAGCGTGCGGGGAAGAGTTTTATCAGAAGTATAAGAGGGAGCTTCTTTTGTATGAATCGTACCAAAAGGCGGAAGAAGTGATCCTCTGGCAGTTGGAGAGGCATGGGATTGACGCGCTGCTGCTGTCGGATACGAGTGTGAGGGAATTGTACCCGCTGCCGGAGATGGCGTCTTTCAGTCAGATTGAGATACTTGTAGACAAGAAGAAGCTGGCTCAGGTCTACAGACTGATGCGGGATATGGACTATGAGCAGGCGGATGACAGGCTGGAAAAGGGAAATGTATACGTGAGGGTGCCGGGGATCCGGGTTGTATTTTACGGTGAGGTTCCGATTGAGAATAAGGTTCTTAAGCGTTATTTTTCCGGTCCCATCAGGAAGTATCTGCGTATGGAAAACTGCGGCCCGCAGAATGCGCCGCGCCGGGGGGCGCTGCATCTGGCCGGTGCTGCTTCGGCAAAGTATCGTTTTATACATATATTGTCTGATGAGGAAGAATATGTATATCGCGCGGGAAGACTGGTCGAGCTGTACCTGACAGGGGTGCTGAAGATCAGGGATATCCTGGAATTTTGGCTGTTCAGGAAGGTATTGGATGAAGCTTTTCCATGGAAAGCGGTGAAGGACCTTCTGGAAAAGGCAAAGTGGACGGAATTTGTCCGTCAGGCCGAGGTGCTTTCTTCACTCTGGTTTGAAGAGGGCGTAAGGCAGCAGTACGGGATCGCGCTGGAACTGGAGGAATATATCCTCCTGCACGGTCAGGAGAATAACCACCTGGATAAGATCCTCCTGCCGAATGAAAAGGTCAGGCTGGATTTTTACCGGCGTGACAGAGAAGAAGAATGGCTTCTCAAAAAGAGGGAGTGGATGTTTCCACCGAGAGATTATATGTGCCAGTTTTTCCCAATACTGGACAGGTATCCATTTTTACTCATTTTTTGCTGGGGCATCCGGAATGTCCGCATCTATTACAGGATGCTGGCGGCCCGATGTGAAAAGATGTGGTTTCGGCTCAGCGTAAAATGTTTGGATATAAGAGAAAAGATAAAGACGCGGTTCCGAAAAAGGGAAGAAGAACCGGAAGAATTGCTTTCCGCAGATGCCGCGGACGAGTCAGAGACTCAGGAATCCGGAGACTGCGGCGGATCAGGACAGTCAGAGCCGGAGCAAAATGAAAAACAGCCGGTCATAACAGGAACGGCAAAAGAAAAAGAACCGGAAAGCAGCGCCGATTCAGGCAATGCGGAGCCGGAAATGACAGAAGGAGACGGGCAAGTTGAAGAATTTAAAGATTAGAAACAAATTGTATGTATCTTTTGCGATGGTATTGATCTTAACGGTCATAATTTCAGTTTTTTCCGTTTTGCAGCTGAGAAAGGCGAACAGTAACCTGAATGCCTGCATGACCGGACCTGTTGCGGCGGATGACGCTGTACAGAACAACCGGATCGCTACAAATGAGGCAGCGAAGCATGTGCGTGATATGTATATCAGCGGGAGAGTCGGAACAACGGAGAAGCAGACGATTGAGGAGGATGTTGCCTCTATCGAAAGTAATTTTGAAGTGCTTGAGAGTTCCAAGGATCTGAACCAGGACGAGGTGGCTGCATATAAGACGGCTGTTAATGACTGGCTTTCAGAGGCAAATGATATTATTGCTATGCTGGAAAGGGGCGATCAGGACGGCGCGAAGGATGCGATCCTGAATAAGTGTACCCCGGCACTGGAAAAGGTAATCCAGCTGGCAAGGCCTTTGAGTGATAAATCTTCGAGCATGCGTGCGGATGCACTGCAGGAAAGCTATGACTCGACCAACACCAGCATGTTCCTCCTGATCGGTATGGTGGTGATTGCGGTGATCCTTGCGCTGGTGATCTGCGGCAGAGTGACGTCAACCATCGTGAAGCCTGTGGCAGAGATTGAGAAGGCAATGGAAGGCCTGGCGGAAGGCAATATGACTCAGGAGCTTGAATATGAATCAAGAGATGAGTTTGGAACGCTGGTGAAGAATGTAAAGGCTACCTGCACCGCTCTGGAAGGAGTTGTGGATGATCTCAGAAATCTTCTGGACGAGATGGCAAAGGGGAACTTTGATATCCGCGCGAATCAGGAGCTGTATAAGGGCGACTTTATTCCGCTTCTGGAATCAATCCGCCGTATGAATATTAACCTGAGTGACGTTATGCGTCAGATCAATGATGCTTCCGACCAGGTGGCAAGCGGAGCAGACCAGGTATCCTCCGGCGCGCAGGCGCTTTCTCAGGGCGCGACACAGCAGGCAAGCTCCGTGGAAGAGCTGGCTGCAACGGTCAACGAGATTTCCAGAGAGGTCAGCAATACCGCTCAGAACGCGAAGGACGCAAGCGGCAAGGTGACAGAGGCCCAGAGCAAGCTTTCTGTTTCCAATGAGCAGATGCAGGATATGATTGATGCTATGGGCGATATCAGCCAGAAGTCCGGCGATATTGGTAAGATCATTAAGACCATTGAAGATATTGCGTTCCAGACCAATATTCTGGCGCTGAACGCGGCAGTTGAAGCCGCGCGCGCGGGCGAGGCGGGCAAGGGCTTCGCGGTTGTGGCTGACGAAGTGCGGAACCTGGCTTCCAAGAGTGCGGAGGCGGCAAGCAATACGACGGCTCTGATCGAAGGAACGATCGCCGCGGTAGAAAATGGGACGGAGATTGCGGGCCGGACTGCGGAGGCAATTTCAGCTACGGTAGAAAGCACCAGAAGCGCGGTTGATTATGTGGATAAGATCACGACAGCGGCAGAGAGCCAGGCAGAGGCGATCTCACAGGTTACGACCGGTATGGATCAGATTTCCAGCGTGGTGCAGACCAACTCTGCTACATCTGAGGAGAGCGCGGCGGCCAGCGAAGAGCTGTCCAGCCAGTCACAGCTTCTGAAGTCACTGGTGACACGGTTTAAGCTGAGAACCAATCAGTCGGGCCCGTCATCTAAATAATACATATCTTGTAAAACAGCCGAATGGCCATAAGGGGATGCCTTTTGGCATGGCATGAAAGTGTTGACGAATAAGGAATCCGGATGTGGATTCCTTATTTTTATAACAGTTCAGGTGTGCGGCAAAGGGGGATCGAGACTGCGGCCATTTCACAAGGGCTGATTTCGGATCGGAGGTGCAGAGTGCAAACATATTTTAATAGTCCGGCGGAGGTTGTGGAAGCCAATATGAAAGGGGCTCAGGGGAAGGCCGCGCTGTCTGCCCGAAAAATGATCCTGCTTGGAATGCTGGCCGGGGCGTTCATTGCGCTGGGCGGAGCGGCAAGCAGTACGGCGGCCCATGGGATTGCGGATGTAGGGCTTGCGAGGGCAGTGAGCGGGATGATCTTTCCGGTGGGGCTGATGATGGTCATTTTGCTGGGCGGTGAGCTGTTTACGGGGAATTGTCTGATGGTCATGGCAGCATTGGACGGGCGCGTGGCCTGGGGGAGAGTGCTGCGGAATCTGGTCATAGTTTATCTCAGCAATCTGGCCGGCGCCGTTTTGATCGCCGTGCTGTTGTATCTCAGCGGCAATCTGAATTATTCCGGCGGATTACTGGGGGCATATACGATCAAGACCGCAGTTGCGAAGGCCGGGATCGCGCCGGTGCAGGGAATCGCGTCGGGGACGCTCTGCAATTTTCTGGTCTGCGCCGCAATCTTGATGGCCGCGGCGGCGAGGGATATTGCGGGGAAGATCTGGGCGGTATTTTTTCCGATCGGGGCGTTTGTGATCGGCGGATTTGAGCATTGTGTGGCGAATATGTTTTATATTCCGGCCGGGATGCTGGCGGCAATGAATCCGGCTTATGCGGCAAAAGCTCAGGAGGCTTATGGGATCACGACGGAGCAGCTGGGAGTCCTGAACGGATGGAACGGGGGATGCAGCCTTCTTTTTGTAACAGCGGGAAATGTGATCGGAGGAATGGTGCTGGTCGGAATTCCGTTGTTTCTGGCGAACCGCAGTATCCGTTCGGGAGAAAAATGATTTAGGCGCGATATATTTCAGGAGAGAAAAATCCTGGATCGCATCATAATATCGGACTGTAAAATAATATCAGACTGTAAAATAATATCAGACTGTAAAATAGTATCGGACCGCATCATAATGTCGGATTGTTGAAAAAGAGTAAAAAGTGGATTGGTTGAATATCATATAACTGGCTGTTTTGAAATATCCAGTTGTGTGATATTCTTTTTTATACCTGATATTTGGCAGCAGGAGTTTTCCGTAAACGGAGATATCTATGAAACGGATTAGATGTGTATTAGGTGTGCGGAAGCAATTTCTTGTCCAAAATGGATTTCATGACGTTCTTTTCTGGTTTTTTCAGAAAAATAAGTTAATGATACAGAGTTTTTAAGGAGATGGATGATGGCGAAAAAGATTGCGGTTATCAATGATCTGTCGGGATTTGGGCATTGCTCGCTGACGGCGGCGATTCCGACGATTTCTGTGATGGGGGTTCAGCCCTGTCCCCTGCCGACGGCAGTGTTAAGCGCGCAGACGGGGTATCCCAGCTATTACTGCGACGACTATACGGAGAAGATGGAATATTTCCGGCAGGAATGGGAGAAGATGCGGGTGCGGTTTGACGGGATCTATACGGGGTTCGTGGCAAGTGAAGCGCAGATCCGGCATATTTTTCGGTTTTTGGATACATTTTATAAGGAACCCACATTTCTTCTGGTGGATCCGGTCATGGGGGATGAGGGACGGGTATATAAGCTGTTCACTCCGGGACTGATGCAGCGGATGAAGGAGCTGGCCCTGCGGGCGGATGTGGTGACGCCGAACCTGACGGAGCTGTGCCTCCTTGCGGAAGCGGATTATGAGGAGCTGGGGAAGCTGAAAGGGGAAAGAGAGATTTCGGAGGCGGCGGGGGAGCTGGCGGAAAAGCTGATGGAATCCGGGCCGGGAACTGTTGTCGTGACAGGGATCCGGTTTGAAGACGCAGAAAGCGGGGAACGGATGATCGGGAATCTGGCTGTGGACCGAAACGGCAGGAGGATGTCTGTGTTTCCCTATATCGGAGGGAGCTTTTCCGGAACCGGGGATCTGTTCGCGTCCATCATTGCCGGCGGACTTGCCAGGGGGGATGACATTTTCCAGACCATGGACCTTGCGGGGGAATTCATTGAAAGGGCGATGAAGGACTCCATGGCTGAGCAGGTGGACCGCAATGACGGGACGAATTTTGAAAAGTATCTTGGGATGCTGATCCGCGGGCGGCAGGAGTACAATGAAAACAGGAGGATTTGAGATGATGGACAACAGACGGGGAAGCGCAGCAGCCTCGAAGCTTGTGACAGCGGGATTGTTTGCGGCAATGATCACGATCATGACGGCATATATTTTCCATATTCCATATGGGGCCAACGGCGGATATATCCATTTTGGAGACGCGCTGATCTATCTGGGGGCAGTATTTCTTCCCAGGCCGTATGCGCTGGCTGCGGCGGCGATCGGGGGAGGAATGGCGGATATCCTGACGGTGCCGGTATGGGCGCCTGCCACGGTGATCATTAAGATGCTGATCGTGCTGCCGTTTACATCGAAGGAGGGGAGGATCCTCTGCGCGCGCAACATTGCGGCGCCGTTTCTGGCCGCTGTGATCTCTGCGGCCGGGTATTATCTGGCGGAGGGGATTTTGTTCGGATCTTTTGCGGCTCCGCTGGCATCGCTGGCGGGAAGTGCGGTGCAGTCGGGAGGAAGCGCGGTGATCTTTCTGACGCTGGCGGCCGCTCTGGATAAGATGCATATGAAGAGTCTGGCAAAGCAGATGCTGAGGCTGTAGAAAGGAGAAGAGAAAAAATGTCGGAGATTTTGTATACGTATCAGGATCAGGTATATGTCAATCTGACCAATCAATGTGACTGCAGCTGCCGGTTCTGCATCCGCAGCCATCACGACGGGGTGGGGGACGCGGATACGCTGTGGCATGAGCAGGATCCGAAGCTGGAGGAGGTCAAGGCTGCAATGGACGCGTTTGACTTTTCCGGCAGGAAGGAGCTTGTGTACTGCGGCTATGGAGAGCCGACCTGTGCGCTGGAGAATCTGGTGGAATCGGCCAGATATGCGAAGGAGAGGTATGGTCTGTGGATCCGGCTGAATACGAACGGGCTGGGAAATCTGTATCATGGAAGGGACATTGTTCCGATGCTGGCGGAGGTGGTGGATTCCATTTCGATCAGCCTGAATGCGCCGAATAAAGAGGAATATATGGAAGTCACCCGGCCGCGGTTTGAGGACGCGTTTGAGGGAATGCTGGCATTTACGGCGGAATGCGCAAAAAGGATCCCGCAGGTGAAGATGACGGTGGTGGATGTGCTGCCGGAGAGGGACATTGAGGACAGCAGGAAGCTGGCGGAATCGCTGGGAGTGGAGCTGCGGGTGAGAAAATTTGTCTAGAAGGTTTACCTGCGCTGTGAGAGAGTTATTTGTTAGAAACGGAAAAGGAATTGAAAATGCGCGCTGCGGAAGGACAAATACAGGCCGCAGGCGCATTTTTTTGGTTTTTATTTGGTAAGAACCTCGGCGCCGGTCTCGGTGATCAGCACCATGTATTCGATCTGCGCGGACAATCCGTCATCGATGGTGTAAACGGTCCAGTCATTGTCTTCGTCTACGAAGAAATCGGGGCTGCCTTCGTTGACCATGGGTTCGATGGTGAACATCATGCCGGGCACCAGGAGCATTTCGCTGCCTTTGGGAGTTACGTAGCTGACAAAGGGTTCTTCATGAAATTCCAGACCGATCCCGTGTCCGCCAATCTCCTCCACTACGGAATAGCCGTTTGCCTGGGCATGGGAGTTGATGGCGTCAGCAATATCTCCCAGATGTCCCCAGGGCTTTGCCTGGGCCAGGCCGAGATGAACGCATTCTTCCGTTACGCGGATGATGCGCTCGGCGCGCTCGGAAATCTTTCCCAGAGTGAACATGCGGGACGCGTCGGAAAAGTAACCGTCCAGGCTGGTGGACACGTCTACATTGACAATATCGCCCTCCCGCAGGATGATGTTTTCATCCGGAATGCCGTGGCAGACTTCGTTGTTGATAGAGGTGCAGACGCTTTTTGGAAATCCCTGGTAGTGGAGCGGCGCAGGGATCCCGCCGTGGCTGGTGGTAAAATCATATACGATCCGGTCGATCTCCGCGGTGCTCATGCCGATATGGATATGCTTCTCCACCTCGTCCAGTACAGCTGTGTTTAACGCTGCGCTTTCCTTGATCTTTTCAATCTGAAAGGGGGTTTTTAAAAGCTCTCTCTTTGGAACGATCTCGCCCCGGTCGGCATGTAACAGGATTTTTTCTTCGATCGGCATGTGGCATTTTTTATATTTTTTGCCGCTGCCGCACCAGCATGGATCATTTCGCTGCATTTTCATTACCTCTCTTTTCCATTTACGAATGATATAATTTAACATATGTCCGCATTCCTTATATAAGTATACGATCAAAGGGCACGCCCGGAACATCATGGCATGAATAGATTATCCGTGTACTGCCTGTAACGTCTGCGGGACAGGCGCTGTGTCCGATGATGGATCAAAAACGGTGAATAAATAATCCGCTCCGCAGCTTGGGCTCGAACCAGGTGGACTTGGGCGGCATCAGGCGGCCGGAATCCGCCACTGAGAGCAGTTCTTCCATTGAAGTGGGATACATGGCAAAGGCCGCGTTCTCTGTGCCTGCATCTGTCAGCCGAACCAGCTCCTCCAATCCCCGGATTCCGCCTATGAACCGGATCCGAGGGTCAGTCCTGGGATCCTGGATGCCGAATAGCGGGCCGAGAACAGTATTTTGCAGAATGGACACATCCAGGTCATCTACCGGATCCTGGGTGTACAGATCTGCATGTGCCGTAAGCGCATACCAGACGCCGCCGAGGTACATGGCGATCTCGCCTTTGTGCCCGGGATGCCGGGGGCCGGACAGTTCCCGAATGTCAAAATGTCTGCTGACTGCGTCCAGCAGTTCTTCGCGGGTGTGTCCGTTCCATCCGGTGACGACCCGGTTGTAATCGTAAATCCGCAGCTCATCCGCGGGGAAGAGTACGGAGAGGAAGTAGTTAAATTCCTCATCCCCGGTATAATCCGGGTGTGCCTCCCTGCGTTTGAGACCGGCTTTTACTGCGGAGGCGGCACGGTGATGGCCGTCTGCGATATAAATATGCCCGATCCCGGCGAATAATTCCGTGACGGCTTCGATATTTTGCTCCAAACGCCATACCTGATGGCGGATCCCGTCCTCTGCCGTGAAATCGTAGAGCGGAGCGGAGGCTTTTGCGGCTTCCGTAAGCTGCCTCAGGCCCGGATCAGGACGGTAGGTCAGAAAAATGGGGCCGGTCTGGGCGCTCAGCGTGTCCACATGGCGGATTCGGTCCAGCTCCTTTTCTTCCTTGGTATTCTCATGCCTGCGGATGGTCCCGTTCAGATAATCGTCGATGGAGGCGCATCCTACGATGCCGGTCTGGGTGCGTCCGGCAAAGGTCAGGGCATAGAGATAGTAGCAGGGCTCGGGGTCCTCGATAAACGACCCGTCTGAGAGCATTTCCCGGAGAGTGTCACGGGCGCGCTCGTAAACCTGCGGGGAATACATGTCGGTATCATCCGGAAACTGGGTCTCCGGGCGGTCTATCTTCAAAAAGGAAAGGGGGTTCTGCCTGACTGCTTCTTTGGCTTCTGCCCGGTTGTAAACGTCATAGGGGAGGGCGGCGATGGAGGAAGCTTTTTCCTTCGATGGCCGCACGCTCCGGAAAGGACGGATGGTTGGCATAAGTGAGTGCTCCTTTTCTGGGGAATTTAGGAGCAGTAGAAAAATAAGTGATACAGATAGACAAGCCAAGATGTGTCAGTTATTTTTCTACTACTCTTTATGTTATCCGCCCGGCGATCGGCGCGGAGACGGATCGGAGGGGGATATACAACGGTGTAAATTCATGCGGAATCTGACAGATTCATTGCATGCCTTCTTATTTTATGCAATTATGGGGTGCATGTCAATTGGTTCTGGGGGAAAAAGTGGAAAAAGGATAGGGAAGGGTTACTGTGAGCACCCGGCTAGGGTGTGAACAGTAACAGGGAAGGTTCCTGTGATCGTGCGTGAAGTATTCCAGAACTTTTCGCTTTAACAGGTTAAATGCAAAATTTATGTTTACGGAATATTTTCAGGATAGTATAATGGAGCGCATACAGAGATAAATTCAGGAGGTTCGTAAATGCTGTACGAGGATGAAAAGGATTATATCATGCGGATGATCAAGGAAATGGCTCGGGTGCTTTTTTCGCTGATGCTGGGGAAGCAGTATACGCAGGTGGAGCTGCCCGGGGAGAATCGGTTCTCGGTATCCGGAAAGAACCTGGGTGACCTGAAAGAGATGGCGGATCGGGGGAAGATCAATGAGGCTGAGAACCTGCTGCTGGAAAATCTGGATTATGAGAATAAGGAAGAAGTGGCGGCGGCAGTCCTTTTTTATGAATATGTGGGCCAGATGGAGGAAAGCTTTTTGAAGGAGAACGGGTATTCCCTGGAGGAGGTGTACGATGGGCTGATGCAGATTGCCAGGAACAGCGGGTACGGGGAGCTGGTTCCGGGAAGCCTGCCGGAAACAGAGTGATGGGGCTGCCGGAAAATCGTTCCGGCAGTCCCAGTGTATCGGCCATTTCTCAGGGTATGCCCAAGGGCATCCCATTATGGCCATCCGGCCGCTTCACAAGGTATACCATACAATCTGATTCGCTTCCAGCTCCAGCTCAAAGCTGCTTCCATCTCCCAAATACACGGTCGTGCTCTGAGGCTCGTAGGTATTATTTACCACGCAGTATTTTCCATTTTCAGGATAGGCATGGACCTCCACGTTGTAGTTCGTGGAAAACCATCGGCGCAGATTCGCTTCGTCTCCGGTGCTCCACAGGACCGCCCGGTAGAAGAGGCGGCTGTTCTCGAAGCTGTAGGGCAGTCCGGTGATATAGACGGCGCGGCCCTTTCCGAAGGTGTTGACCGCAAGCTGCACTTCCTTTTCGCGTTCTACCAGCACCTGGGCGCCTTCCAGCGCATAGATATTTTTCTTGCTTTCTCCGAAGTCGATCTCATCTGACGCGTCCTCGGTGATAAAATGGCTGCCGCACTCCCAGTTGTATTTGTCGTAGCCCAGAGTGAAGCCGCGTTCCTCCTCCACGCCAAACACGTTGGCGAGCTGGAAGAAATGGCCGTTTGCCTGGTGGGCGGTGGGTTCGCCGATTCCGATAATACCGCCGCCGTTGTAGACAAACTGCTTGACCGCAGAGGATATGTCCGGGTCGCGCCACCATTCCCCGCCGGTATGGGCCGTGTCGGCATCCCCCACGTTGACGAGCGCGTCGATACCTTTCAGGATATCCGGATTCTCCTTGATGTCGTCAAAGCTGATGAAACGCACGTCAAAAGGAGCTCCGGAGAGGGCCTCAATGACTCCCGCATAGGAATAATTCTGTTTGAAATACAGGGCATGGTGTACCATGTGGCATCCCCAGGCACGCATTTTTCCCCAGCAGTTCAGGACGGCGACACGCTTGACGCAGTAGGGCACGCAGCCTTTTACGTTGTCATAGAGCTCGCGGAATTCATTGCAGACGGACTCCACATAGTCTACAAATTCCGGGAAATCCAGCGTCAGCTTCAGGTATCCGCCGTACCCGATCCGGTCTACGGGCTTTCGCAGGATGGCGCGGCGGGCAGTCACCCAGTTGACCTTGGCCTCCTTCACGGGATCTCCGCCTTCGTGGAAGGTATCCGGGAAGAAATAGGGCAGCAGGCGGGCCTCTGTATAGGAAACGCCTTCGATGTCGCTGATCAGCCGCAGGGTGGAGCCATTTCCTACGCTTCCCACAATCGCGTCCAGCCCCAGCTTTTCAAATCCCTCCAGGAACGGTTCGGTGCCGATCCAATGGTCCCCCAGGAACATCATGGCTTCCTTGCCGTATTCATGGGTAATGTCTGTCATTTCTTTTACGATCTTCGCAACTTCCCTGCGCTGGAATGCCTGGAAATCCCGAAATTCTTTGGAGGGGATGCGGTACTGGTTGTTGTAATAGCCCTGATCAATGATGTATTCGGGGCGGAAGGGGTAGCCGGCTTCCCGCTCGAACTGCTCCAGGATATAGGGGCTGACGGATGCGGAATAGCCGTACCAGTCCACGTATTTTTCACGGGCCAGCTCATCGAATACGAGGGTGAACTGGTGGAAAAATGTGGTGAAGCGGAGTACATTTACATAGGGGTGGTCCTGGATGAACCTGCGCAGGCGCTCCATGGTAAATGCGTGGGTCTTGGGCTGGCGCACGTCGAAGGTGATCTGGTGCTCCACGTCCTTCCAGTCGTTGACCACCGCGTTGTACATATGAACCGGGTCCCACATGATGTAGGCCAGGAAGCTGACCGTATAATCGTGAAATGGGACGGCGCGGATGACTACCTCTCCGTTGCGCTCGTCATAGTGCCAGCCGGATGCGGAAATCGCCTCTCCGTTGCTTTCGTCATAGTGCCAGCCGGATGCGGAAATCGCCACTTCGTTGCTTTCGCCGCAGTGCCAGCCGGATGGAGGGACGACCTCCCCGGTGCTCCGGTCGATGACCTCCCACCAGCGGGTGATGTCGTCCCGGGTGTTGGGGGTCAGCATGTCTCTGTACAGACCCTTCATCAGAGGGATGCGCAGAGAATCCGCCGATGCGGTGTAAATGGGGGTCATAAGGTACATCTGCTGGATCTCGTCGGGGTTGGCTTTGGCCCAGGCGTTGTCCTTGCGGGTGGTGTAGTAGGTGGAGTAGACTTTGAGCCCCGCGTCTTTTAACTCCACGGGGAAATCGGTCCCGTCGCAGTCCCGGACCGCGTCGGCGCCCCATTGTTCGGACAGGCGTATGGTATCTTCGATGATATCCATGTCTGTGGGTATGGTTACACGTCCTCTCGTATTCATGTGTAAATTCCTCCGATCTTAAAAATATATTGGATCTAGATCATGCTGCCCGTCCGGTCTGACTGTTGATGAGACCGGGAACGGGACGGCTTTCGTGATGGTGTAAGTATATCATAATGGAGGGGGAAAGTCTATTCTGAGAGAGGGCATGAATTCGAATGAACTGCTATATGGTTACAGGTCACACCTTGACCAGGCGTGCCCTGTAACTCAGGCCGTCATTTTAAATTGCCTACGGCAATGGACGGCCTGAATACCAGCTCTTATGTGCATCCTCCCAACCAATCAGCGTGGTGATTGGTCGGGGTGTGACATGTAACGCTATATGTTACTGTTCACGGTGCCTTGCACTCTGCCGCAAGGCATCCGTCCAGTAAAATAGCGGCTGCTACCTCCTCGTGCCGGTTTGGGTATAGGTGACCATAAGTGTTATTAATCATTTCCACGGTATCGCCAATCCGCTCCGCAATGAGCATTGCCGGGAATCCCATGTCAATTAATAGCGACACGTGAGAATGCCGTTACGGTATAATAACGACAAACGGAAAAAGCTGAGTATTATTCCGTTTCCTATTGCATTTTTAATTTATTCTACTCATTCCAACAAAATGATTGAC